>Ga0326728_10001907_pt1 | contig 71438 bp, 57 predicted proteins | sample MB3enrmetagenome_FD_207602 | JGI IMG/M metagenome (GOLD analysis project Ga0326728, IMG submission 207602) | Lab enriched peat soil microbial communities from McLean, Ithaca, NY, United States - MB31MN | ecosystem: Environmental > Terrestrial > Soil > Wetlands > Peat | place: USA: New York...
TCTGGGATGGAAAGCCCCCGCGGAACTGTTCCTCCCTGAAGGAGCTTTCGACTTCGTTCAACACTGGTCAGCTAAAATCACTCCTGTTGCACTTGCACCTTGAATCCGCCCACCCTCATTGGTGGGAGATCAAGGTGCGCCACTGCCCGGGGTGGCTCGTAGCTGTTCCTGCTGCTCATCACTTCCGCAGCCTTCCGCACCTTGGCGTGCACGGGAAGATTCTCCGCCTCGTACCCCAGCGTAATCAACAGTCCCACGCGTATTGCGCGCGGAACATGCAGTATCTTCTTGACCTCAGCCTCGTCAAACCAGCCCAGCATGCACGTTCCCAGGCCCAGCTCAGTTGCTTGCAGGCAGAAATGCGCGGCGGCAATGCCTATATCCATCAAATAAAACGGACGGCCCTTCAGCCAGCCGACGACTTGCGTCAGCGCCGAATGTTTTTCCACGGCCAGCACGGCAATCACCGGTGCTTCCAACACGAACTTATTAAAAGGAACGGCTCCGCTGAAGGTCGCCCTGGCCACCTTCTCCTTGATCGCCGGATCATCGACCACGATGAGCTTCCATGGCTGCGCATTGCTTGCCGACGGAGCCATCCGCACCGCCTCAATCAACGCTTGCAGCTTCTCCGCTTCCACCGCCTTCGCCTGATACTTCCTCACACTCCGCCGCGCCAGGATCAACTCGTCAAATCGCATCTCTTCGCCACCCCCAAACAAGATATCCGCGGCTTCCCGCATGAAGCAAATTGAATATTGTCAACCGGGATTTCCATTTTGCCTCCCGGCTGCAACCCAATATATGCCCATTTGCCTCCACCGGGCGATCTTGTTGCATCCGTTCCAATGCCAAAGATCCTGGAGTGCCGGGCAGGGCCTTTGCCAGGTCCAAAAAACCATGATTTGCCGGGTGCCCTGTCCAGATTCTCGGGCATGGGAAGGAGTCTACCCGACGGCGGTGCAGGGTCGTGGTTTCCCAGGTCCCAAAAGCGGGACCTGGGGCACCCAGCATCCAGCAGTTTCCGTTCAGGTTTGTGGGGAACTGAGGACGGACGGTCAAGGGTCGAGGTATCCCACCCTTTCACGAGTCGGCGCGGCGACCTGTGAAAGGATGGGGGACTCATCGGTGCGAAAGCAAGGATGCGCCACCCGCCGTCTGAATTGGCAGGGGCGGCATTTTCTCGGACTATTTTAGGACAGCCAGGACTGAAAACTCTGGCGTGATGGGACCAAGCCCCTTGCCGGTTTTCATATTGACCTTCGAGTACCCAGAATTCAAAATGGTGGCCGTCAGGCTGTGCACGGCGACGTTGTAGGACCCAAGTTTTAGATTCACGCAAGACCAATTGTTGTTTTCGTAGTCAGATGAGAGGCATCCGATAAGGAACTCATGCGCCCCTTGGGACGCTATCACAGCATGAAAATCCGAGAGAGTTGGACAGCCAAGCTCCGCCGTCGAAGTGGCTTTGCACACCTCGATCTTATCTCCAACAGTCACTATGTACTGGCCTCCCAAGTCCAAAGGGTAGGTGAAAATGAAGCCAGACTTTAAGGTCGGTTGCGCGCAGTGGCCTGGCACCCTGACTGCTGTCACTCGGTAGTAAAAAGTTTGCGAGGACTTCGGTTCATGTGGAATGTAATGCGTTGAGACAATTCCGCTGGCAATTCGGCTTTCTTCCGACGCCTCGAAATCTTCACTCGTTCCACGATATACCGAATAGGTGACCGTGTCTCCGCAAGCCATAGGCTGGACTGCGGTCCAGGTCAGGCGCCACACGTTCGGAGAGACCTCTTTGTACGCAACATCCTCAACCTCTGTCTCTTCCTGTTGCGCAATTAATTGGACAGCAGGAAGAATGACGAGGACTGAAGCGAAAAGGAATCCGAACAGCCTCATTTTCTCAATTCCCCCAACTCTCTACCGGGACCGCCTCGCAGTCCTTGCGGTTCTTGACTCGCCAGGCACCCCAGGCCGGGATTCTCAGACCTGGCAGAGCGCGCTTCAGGCCCTCGGCAGCTCGTCCCCCGGCATTGGGGGGTTCTCCGGGATGAGGTCGAGGTAGGAACTCAGCCCCTTGCCCGCGCCCGAGGATCTGCGCCGGAAGAACTCAGCGGCGGTCTCCACCGCGCCGATCTTCTGCGCCAGCGCGGAGGTCACCCAAACATCCAGGGAGACGCCATCTTCACGCGCCAGTTCCTCGGCACGTTTCACGAGCGAATCCGGCAGATCTAATACGCGCGTCATGCTTCCCTCCCTTTCCGCCTGAGCTGCTCAAGCAATTCCGCCGTCGACAAGACCTCAATCCCAAAGCGTTCGGCTGCCCGGTCGAAGTCTCTTCTATTATGCGTCACAATCGCCTCGGCCTGCCCGTTGATCGCCGCTTCGAGCACCATTTCGTCGTCCGCATCGTGCAACTGAGGCCGCCAGACGAACCGGATTTCCACCGGAGAGATGCACTGCGCCAGTTCCGCAAGAAAGCCATCCACATATTGTGCGGGGAGACCATGTTCTTCCCGCTTGAGCACGGCCTCGTATTCCAGAAACAGCGCGGGACTCGCCACAAGCACGACCCTGTTGGCGGCAATTTCCTTGAGCAGCGCCGCGCTCGCACCCGACCGTGAGCGCAGCCCTGCAACAAGTACCGACGTATCCATCACAATACGCATTTGCGCAACCGAACTTCCATTCTATGTGAAGTCTCTTCCGTGTATTCGCTTCTTCTTCGCCCGTCGCGTATAATGTTTGCCATGGACTTTCAACTGGTGACGAGCTACAAGCCGAGGGGGGATCAGCCGCGGGCGATCGACGAGCTGCTGAGTGGGTTGGCGGCGGGTGAGAAGCACCAGGTGCTGCTGGGCGTGACGGGGTCGGGCAAGACCTTCACCATGGCCAAGATCATCGAGCAATCGAACCGGCCGGCGCTGATTCTGGCGCATAACAAGACCCTCGCCGCGCAGCTTTATCACGAGTTCAAGCAGTTCTTTCCCTCGAACGCGGTGGAATACTTTGTGAGTTACTACGACTATTACCAGCCGGAGGCCTACATTCCGGCGGGCGACTTATATATCGAGAAAGAAGCGACGGTGAACGAGGAGCTGGACAAGCTGAGGCTCTCGGCGACGCGCTCGCTCTTTGAGCGGCGCGACGCGATCATCGTCAGCTCGGTGAGCTGCATCTACGGGCTGGGCTCGCCGGAGGCTTACTACGGGATGCTGCTGCTGCTGGAAAAAGGGCAGCGGATCAGCCGCAAGGACCTAACTCGCCGGTTGGTGGAGATACTGTACGAGCGCAACGACACGGACTTCAGGCGCGGGACGTTCCGGGTGCGCGGCGACGTGATCGAGGTCTTTCCGACTTACGATGAGTCGGCTTACAGGATTGAGTTATTCGGGGACGAGATCGAGAGCCTGTCGCAGATCGATCCGCTGTTCGGGACGGTGAAGCAGCGGTACGCGCGGCTGCCGATCTATCCCAAGAGCCACTACGTGATGCAGCCGGAGCGCAAGGCCGAGGCCATCGACTCGATCGTTGCGGAGCTGAACGCGTGGGTTCCGGAGCTGGAGGCGCAGGGGCGGATGGTGGAGGCGCAGCGGATTCACCAGCGGACGCGCTTCGACCTGGAGATGATCAAGTCGATGGGCTACTGCCACGGGATCGAGAACTACTCGCGGCACTTCAGCGGGCGGAAGGCGGGCGAGGCGCCGCCCACGCTGCTGGATTACTTTCCGCACGACTTTCTGCTCTTTGTGGACGAGAGCCACGCCACCATTCCGCAGGTGCACGGGATGTGGCACGGGGACCGCAGCCGCAAGCAGAACCTGGTGGACTACGGCTTCCGGCTGCCCTCGGCGCTGGACAACCGGCCGCTGAAGTTCGACGAGTTCGAGGAGCGGATCTACCAGACGATCTATGTCTCGGCCACGCCGGGGCCGTATGAGCTGACGCGCTCGGCGGGCGTGGTGGTGGAACAGGTGATCCGGCCCACGGGCCTGGTGGACCCGGAGGTCGAGGTGCGGCCGGTCAAAGGGCAGATCGACGATTTGCTGGCGGAGATTCGCGACCGGGCCAAACGCAACGAGCGGGTGCTGGTGACCACGCTGACCAAGCGCATGGCCGAGGACCTGGCCGGCTACTACACCGAGGTGGGCGTGCGCTGCCGCTACATGCACTCGGAGATTGAGACGCTGGAGCGGGTAAAACTGCTGGCCGGGCTGCGCAAGGGCGAGTTCGACGTGCTGATCGGGATCAACCTGCTGCGCGAGGGGCTGGATTTGCCGGAGGTCTCGCTGGTGGCCATTCTGGACGCGGACAAGGAGGGGTTTCTGCGCTCGGCGGGGTCGCTGATCCAGACCATGGGACGGGCGGCGCGGCACATCGAGGGCAGGGCGATCCTTTACGCCGACCGCGTAACCGACTCCATGCGGCGGGCGATCGACGAGACCGACCGGCGGCGAAACGTGCAGCGGGCCTTCAACGAGGAAAACGGGATTACGCCGCAATCGATTATCAGCACGGTGGATATGGGACTGGCGCAGATTCTCAAAGCCGAGTACGGCGACGTGGAAGCGGAGGAGACGGCGGGGCTGCCGGAGGGGTTTGCCACCCAGGCGGAACTCGACAGTTTCATCGCCCGGCAGGAGACGGAGATGCGCGAGGCGGCGAAGAAGTTCGAGTTCGAGCGGGCTGCGCGGCTGCGCGACAACATCAAAGAGCTTCGCGAAAAGGAGTTTTTGTTCGGGTAAGGGCGCGGCGAGTTCCTCCGCTTCCTTCCCGAGCCCGCCGCAGGCGAGAAGTTGCTGGCGCTGGCGGGCCAAATGCTTGCGCCGAACGGGTTGAAGACATCGTGCGCCCGGTTTTCTGCCGGCGTCAGGACAAGGTCAGGCTCAGTTGAGTGAGGAATCCTGCCGGAGGATGATTCATCTCTGAGAAGAAAGTCTCTTCAGTCCCAGCCGGAGGTATTCTGCGCCCCATTTCGCATACATGCCGAATAGCACGAATTGGCCAGGACGCTACTCAAGAATGCTAGTTGGAGGGCCACCTTGGTGTGATTCGATGTTACATACTCGGTAACCCGCATCCGTGTCTCCCGTCATGTCATTTTCGAGTCTCCCGTCATGTCATCTACAACGAAAGATACGCCGGAATTCTTGACGGGCGCGAACGGCCTTCATAGGCTGAAAATGCAGTGCAGACGAAGGATGTGTGCGCTGCCGCCTTCATCGCCCATCGGGGCGATGAACGCTAAGGAGATGTAACTGTGAAATTGTTTGTTCGCGCCCTCGGTCCGGCCTTGTTGGGCCTCGTCTTTTCGGCCGCCGCTTTTGCCGATAGCATCGAACTCGGGGACAGGCGGGCAAAGGAGAGATCGAAGATGAAGAAGTTTGGAGTTTGCACGATTCTGTCCATCGCTGCGCTTTGTGCGCTGCTGTCGTTCAGTCCGGGGAAGGCTTACGCGGATGCGATCCTCAATATGCAAATCACGGGCGTTCAGGGAGCGGCCTATGGCGGGGAAGACGTTTATCCATACTATGGCACCGCCAATGGCAATTCAGTTTGGCTGATGTGTATCAGCTTCACCGCTGATATGGACATCGGGGAGACATGGACAGCAGTGAAACAGTCCATCCCCGATTCTCCTACTTTTGAAGAAGCGGTATGGCTTTTCAATGACGCCAATACTGCCGTTGCGGACTACAATGCCGAAGTTGCGGCAGCCAATGCTGCCACTGATCCGGCCGTTGCGGCAGAGGACACCGCCCTTGCGGCAGGTTACACCACCCAACAGATTGCCGATCAGTGGGCTGCGTGGGAACTCTTCGCTCCGAGCGCGTACGACAACCCTCCCACCGACACGGATATCCAGATGACCCTAGCTGTGGATGATTACGCAGCATTGGTGCCCTCAGGATTCTACTCGGGATTTGTTTTGTATGCTCCGGTCCCCGGCAGCCAGAGTGAGCTTGGCACTCCGCAGTTTTTTCTGGGATATGGAGATCAAACACCCAACGCACCGGATCCTTACGGCGGAACCCCCACTACACCGGCGTATGGTGTGCTTCCCGAGCCCAGCAGCCTGATCCTGCTCGGAACCGGCATGTTCGGCCTTGCGGGCGTCTTGTACCGCAGAAGGCGTTCCGCTTGAGAAACCTCTCCGCGGGCGCCTGATCGGTAATCCGGTCGCGCTTGGGTCATCTTCGTTAACACAGGAACGGCTGGAGCAATCATCCCTTGCTCCGGCCGTTTTGCTTTGCCGCCAAGGGCGACGCGTGGCGGGATCCTGCTGGCACCACCGTTGGGCGATCTGGTAGTCTCGAGGGCCAGCCACGCCAGGTGGGATTACAGCGTAGGCTGATTGCGGATTGAGGAGAAATATGGAGGAGCCAATGATCAAGGAATGGTTGGCCTTGTTTCAGAGTGTGGGCCGTGTCTATCAGAAGCGAACGGTCGACGCGTGGTGGGAACGGTTCCCCAACCACGGCTCCGACACTCTCGAATCCCTCCAGATCTTCCTTCAGGGATACGCGTTTGAGCGGCAAGGTGCCCCTGAGGCCTATCGCCCAATCGCCGGCGAAGCTTTGAGGCTCGCCAACTCCCGCCCGCTCGACCCCAACGAGGTCTGGGGACTGTTCAAGAAGGAATCGATGGGCAAGGGACTCAAGAAAGAAACAACCCCCTCGCCCCCGAAGGCACGCAATGCCGAACAGCGTCGGGAAAGACGTTTAAGACGAAGGGCATTTCAGCCATCGAACTTGCGCACAAACTGCGCGCCCCAATCATCGATTGGGTCCGCGAAGAATTGCCGAGCAACGCCCAACTCGTCCACCAAGAATTGCAGAGTATCTCCGGTGTCGGACCGAAGATTGCCTCCTTTTTCATGCGCGACGTTGCGTGTCGATATGATTGCTTTCCCGCCGCAACGCAGGAACGCTATCTTCTGCAGCCGGTTGACGTCTGGGTGAGGCGAGTGGCGGAATCTTTGGGTGCGCCGGCCGTTTTCGCGGACCCAAGGCCCGCCGCGAGTTTCATCGTGGAGCAGTCCCTGGATGCCGGGATCACTCCGGAGCGGGTCAATCAGGGTATGTGGTACTTTTCAGCTGAAGTTGCGGGCACGGAATACTACCTGAGCAAGTTGTTCGCCGACCCGCTTGGAATCAGCCGTGCACGGAAAGACCTGTGCAACCACCTGCATTCTCTAGCTTCATCGTCGTCCCTCCTTGAAAGCCTCTGCCCTCCACCCGTAGTGTGAGGCAGATCACACGCCAAAGGCCTATGATGGATGGAGAATGGCGTGATTGGGAGGCCATCCGGCTCCCCGCGCGCATGCGAGAATCGTTGTGGAGTCCTGATGGCTGCGTTTGGCAGTTTTGCTCTTCTCATCGCCCTGGCGCTGGCCGCCTACAACCTGCTGGCCGGGGCGCTGGCGCTGCGGCTGATCGCGACCGGGCAGCCCGCGACCACCCCAACGAGCAAGAATCGCTCGCTGGGGACCCCGGCGCGCATCTCGCCCGAGCGGCTGGCGGATACGGCGCGGCGGGCCGGAATCGCCAGCTTCGTGGCCGTCACCGCAGCCGCCTTCGCGCTGGTCTGGTCGGTCTTCAGCGACGATTTCTCCATCACTTATATCCTGGAGCATTCGAACCGCGCTCTGCCGGCGGCGTACAAGTTCTCGGCGCTGTGGAGCGGCCAGGAGGGTTCGCTGCTGCTGTGGGCATGGCTGCTGGCGGCCTATGGATTTGTCCTGCGGCTGACGCACAAGACGGACGTGAAGCTGTACGCTTACGCGGGCACGATTCTGGCCGGCGTGCAGGCATTCTTTCTGGCGATTCTGTGCTTTGCCGCTTCGCCTTTCGCCCTGTTCCAGGGAGCGATCCCGGACGACGGCAACGGGCTGAATCCGCTGCTCCAGTATCCGGAGATGGTGATTCATCCGCCCATGCTTTACTTGGGCTACGTGGGCTTCTCGGTTCCCTTCGCCTTTGCGCTGGGCGCGCTCATGATGCGCTATCCGGGCGAGAGATGGATCAAGGTCACGCGCGTGTGGACCATGGTGACCTGGCTGTTCCTGACCTGCGGCATCTTTCTGGGCATGCACTGGGCCTACGCCGTGCTGGGCTGGGGCGGCTACTGGGGCTGGGACCCGGTGGAGAACGCCAGCTTCATGCCCTGGCTGACCGGCACCGCCTTTCTCCACTCCGTGATGATGCAGGAGAAGAAGGGCATGATGAAGAGCTGGAACGTGTGGCTGATCTTCTCCACCTTCCTGCTCACGCTGTTGGGCACGCTGCTGACCCGTGCCGGCCTGGTCAGTTCGGTTCACGCCTTCGCGCAGTCCTCCATCGGGACGTGGTTTGTGGTCTTCATGGGGATCGTGCTGGCGGTGTGCATCTTCACCTACATTTTGCAGCGCAGCCACCTCAAGAGCGAGCACCAGCTGGAGTCCCTCGTGAGCCGCGAGTCCAGTTTCCTGTTCAACAATCTGGTGCTGCTGACGGCCTGCTTTGTGATTCTGTGGGGAACGCTGTTTCCCATCCTGAGCGAATATGTGGAGGGCAGCAAGGTCACGGTGGGCGCGCCGTTTTACAACCGGGTCGCGGTTCCCATCGGCCTGTTTCTGCTGTTCCTGACAGGCGTTGGCCCGCTGCTGCCCTGGAGGGCCACCTCGCTGCGCGCCATTCGCCGCAACTTTGTGCTGCCCTCGATCGCGCTTTGGGCCACGGTGATCGTTTGCCTGGTTTTGGACGTGCGGCCGTGGAAGGACGGCGCGCTGGACGCCGGCAACTTCTACGCGCTGGTGGCCTTTGCGCTGAGCGCGGGCGTGCTTACCGCCATTCTGAGCGAGTTTCTGCGCGGGGCCGGGGTCATCGCGAAGCAGACGAGGCGCAACCTGCTGGCGGCTACCTGGCTGCTGACGCGCAGGAATACGCGTCGCTATGGCGGCTACATCGTTCATATTGGCGTGGTGATTATCGTGGCGGGACTGGCCGGCGCGGCCTTCAACCGCAGCGTGGAGAGCGAGATGGCGCTCCACGACAAGCTCCTGATCGGCCCCTATACGCTGGAGTGCGCCGGCTTTACCCAGGACTCGAACGACAACTACAACTCCGAGTACGCCCTGCTGGATGTGTACGAGGGCGGCAGGAAGCAGTTCCAGATGACTCCGGAGAAGCGGGTCTATCTGGCCAGCGGCCAGCCGCAGACCATGGTGGCCATTCACTCGGTTCCCGAGTGGGATCTGTACGTGGTGTACGAAGGCACGAACCCCGACACGGGCCAGCCGATCATCAAAGCCTTTCTGAATCCGCTGGTGGGCTGGATCTGGGCGGGGCTGGTGGTGCTGATCCTGGGCACGCTGGTGGCGCTGGTTCCGGCTTTGAGCCCGGCCACCGCCGCTCTGCGCATGCCGGCGCGCACTGCGCCGAGTGAGCCGGCGCTCAAGGGAGGCATGGTATGAGGAGTGCTTCCGGGCGGTTTTCCTTTTGGATCAAGGCGGCGCAGGCGATTGCACTGGCGGTGGCCGTCTGCTTCTCGCTGGGCGCCACCGATGCCGGCTCGCGCTTCAACGATCTGGGCCACCGGCTGATGTGTACCTGCGGCTGCGCGCAACTGCTGGGCGAGTGCAACCACGTGGGCTGCCCGGAGAGCGGGCGGGAGCGCGAGGAGCTGAGGACGGCCATCGCCGCCGGCAAGAGCGACAAGGAGATCTTCGACTGGTTCGTTGCCAAGTACGGGGCCACGGTGCTGGCCGCGCCCACTACGCAAGGCTTCGATCTGGTGGCCTGGATCGCGCCCTTCGCGGTCTTTGGCGCGGCGCTGCTGGGCACGGTTCTGCTGGTGCGCAGATGGTCGGTGAGCAAGACGCAGACAGCGGCTGGAGCCGACGCAGCAACCCTGGATCCGGCCGAACGGGCGCGCCTGGAGAAGATTCGCCGGGAGACGGACTCCGGCGACGGAGGGTTTTGAGCGATGACCGCATCGGTCGGCGTGTTGATGGGCGTGGTGTTGGCGATTGCGCTGCTCTGCTACACCTTCTGGCCGGAGGACGTCTTTGCCGGCCGGCGCCAGAAGACCCGCCTGGATTATCTGCTGGAGCGCAAGGAACAGCTTTACGAAAACCTGCGCGACCTGAGCTTTGAACACCGCGCCGGCAAGTATCCTGAAGAGGACTTCCTGGCGCAGCGGGCGCAGCTTGAAAACGAGGCGGCGCAGTTGCTGGCCGAGATCGAACATTTGCAGCAAACGTGAATCGCTGCGAGCATTGTCATCCTGAATGAAGGCCGACGCGGCGACCGAGCCGATGAACCCGCGGTCGTTCTTCGGCCCTGACGCTCTCAAACCACGACGCACCCATAGGACTTCATGAAAACCCTGAAAGCAACCCAAATTGTTCTTCGCGCTCTTGCCTTGAGCCTGCTGTCGGCAGGCGCTCTGGCGCAGGCCGCCACCGTTACCGGCACGGTGACCGACAAGACCACCAACAAGCCCGCCGCGGGCGATGTCGTGGAGCTGGTGGACGTGCAGGCCGGCATGAAGGCGACGGCGCGTGCAACCACCGACGCCAACGGGCATTACTCGCTGGACGAACCGGGGAACGGGCCGTACCTGGTGCGGGCGATCCATCAGGGCGCAGGCTACTTTATTGCCGCGCCCCAGGGCAGTGGGCCGGGGAACATCACGGTCTACGACGTGGCCGCCAGGGTGGATGGGGTGTCGATCGAGGACGACGTCGTCCAGGTGGAGTCGGAAAGCGGGCAGCTGGATGTGACCGAACAGTACGTGGTTCGCAATACAAGCTCGCCGCGGATGACGCAGTTCAGCGGCAACACATTTGAGTTTGCGCTGCCATCCGGAGCGGTGCTGGACGGCGCCGAGGCAACCAGGCCGAACGGACTTCCCACCATGGCAATCCCCAGCCCGCTGGCGCAGAAGGGGCACTTCACCTTCAACATACCGATCGAGCCGGAGCAGGGCGAGAACATGACCCTGTTCGTGGTGCGCTACCACCTGCCGTACAGCGGGAAGTATGCGTTCAGCGCCAGGGTTCCCATGCCTGTGACCAGCTTTGTGGTGCAGTTGCCCAAGAGCATGACGTTTACCGCGGGGGCCGGAGCGTCGTTCCGGCTGGTGCAGCCGCCGTCGCAGAGCCCGGCGGCGCAGTTCTTCTTGCTCAAGAACGCCGTTCCGGACAAAGCAGTGGAGTTCACCGTCTCCGGCGAAGGGGCGATGCCGCGCGAGGAGCAGGGGGCGGCGGCCGGTCAGCAGCCCGGCATGGGATCGCAGGAGAGCGGCGGCTCCCAGGACACGGGCGCCGGCGCAACCGGCAACCAGCCCGGCGGCGGCATTGGCGCGCCCATCGGCACGCCCAATCCGCTCTCGAAGTACACCTGGTGGATTCTGGGCAGCCTGGCGCTGTTGATGGCTTCGGGCGCGGCCTTCCTGCTGCGCAAGTCGGCCGGCGCGCCCGGCGTTCCATTCGATGCAGCAGCCGGGAATTATCCGTCCTCCGCCTCGCCGTCTCAAAGGAACGCGGCCCTGTTGAACGTGCTGAAAGAGGAACTCTTCGCGCTGGAGAGCGAAAAGGTCTCAGGGACCATTGCGGCCGAAGAATACGCCGCGGTGAAGGCGGCGCTGGAGACGGTGCTGAAGCGGGCAGTGAGGGACTCAAATCGTCTCACAAAGCGTTAATATACAAATACTTACAAGACAACTCGCGGTGAATACCCCCGTGTGTGCCGCCATTGAAGCGGCGCTTGGGTCCGTCTGCCAGTCTCAGCCCGGAACGGTTGCGGCAGGGACATTTCGGCGCACACTGCCGCAAGAATGGCGCACCAGCCGCAAGACTCCTTGGCTACAGCACGCAGGCGCCGTCCCACGCGCGGGGCCATGGTGTTTTTTGGGGGTTGGGGGTGTCTGCCACGCGCCACCGCGTCCAGCCGCTCCATAACGGGAGTTTTCATTCTGCGATGCTGGCAGAAACGGGCAATCGGATTAGTTGTCCGGGCACAGGGCGTTGGAATGGGCGTGACACCATTTGCCGGTCGCACGAGGCAGGAATCCATCAACCAACCTGAAAAACCTTGAGCACTTCATCGCCATAGTGGTTGATGACCTTGACGGCGATCTTGCCGGTCTCCGGCTTGCTGAAGGGCGGCTGACTGTGCTGTACAGGCTGCTCCAGGCGGCTTCGTCAATGTCCGCGCGTAGTGATCTTTTCAGCCTTTCGTAGGTCGGCAAGCTTCTTGGGTGCCTTGCGATACCCTACTTTGCTTCGAATGTATAGTTTCCCGGCTTTGTTCGCAATTCTTGTCTCCAGCATGGAAATACTGGAAAGTCGGCGACTCGAGCGATTTTAGTAACAGATTGTAGTAACGGAAGGCGTATCTTCTTTAGAATCAATCTATGGCGGAGAGAGTGGGATTCGAATTGCCGATTCGTCGCAAGTGATTGATTAGCAGACACTTGCGCTAACTACTTGATGAGAAATACTTTCCTTGGTGTCCAGATTCTCCATAAAACATACTTGCCCCACCGTTTGGGACCAATTCCGGTACATTCCGGACACCATGGACACCAAGCATTCTCGACTCAAAACTGCCCTGGTGTGAGAATGCCGCATGATCCGCCAAGCCGCTCGCACTGCCGGAAGGTCTGCAGACGGATCAGGAATTGTCCGGCACAAGTCGACTTCAGTGACCACCCGACATGGTCATCTGGCGCCTGAACGGCAGTGGTTCATCTGGCCGCCTGCGCCTGAATCTCGAGCAGCTTGCGGAGGCGCGGCTTCGCGCTTCCCGGCTGCGGGGCGGGCAGCAGCGCCAGCCCCTCTGTTGCCGTGGCGCGGCTCTTCTCCGCCTGCCCGGTGGCGCGATAGGCCTGGGCCAGCGTCAGCAGCATGGAAGGCACTCGACGATGGGTTAATGCGACCGCACGCTCCGCGCAGGAGACGGCAAAGGACGGATCACGGAGAGAAACTGGTTCGACTTTGAGAAAGGCTTTGGCGGCGTCATTGAGAATCTCCGGAGAATGCTGATCCTCGCCGGTCAGTTTTCGCATCGCAGCCATGCCGTCCTGCGCCGCCTCGGTGGGTTTCGCGGAAGGATGCAGAGTCGATTGAGCGGTGCCCAGGCGAATCTGCGCGTCGGCCAGCGATTCCACCCATTCCTCATTCGATTGAACCAGCCTCACCGCTCTGTTCAGCATGGCCACAACCTGCGTTAGCAACTTCTCGGCCGCTATCAAACTCTGCCGCCGGTCGCTGCCGGCGACCGCCAGAGCGGGATCGGCGGCATCTTCAAAGCCGGATGCCTCCTCATTCAGCGCCAATTGATAATCGCCCAGGGCGCGCAGGTCCTTGGTGTCGGCCTCCGCCAGGGGCTTGAGTTGCGCTTCCGCTTCGGCGAAGAGCGCATGGGCCTCCGAGTATGCTCCCAACTGCACCAGCGCGAAGGCCTTGCGGACGAGCAGAAGACTGTGCAGACGCATGGTGCGCAGATTGCCCTGTTCGGACTTGGGCAATGCTTTGACGCGTTGCAGGGCGAGTTCATAGTCCTGAAAGGCTTGAGCCGGATCGGTTTCGACCTCGATATCGCCGATCTTCACCTGGCCGATGGCATAAGCACGTTTGCCGGCGGTCAATCCGGGGTCGATGCTCAAGGCGCGTCGATACAGATCGAGGCTGGTTCTGTAGGCCGCCAGAGCCCCGGCAAAATCGTAGAGGCTGGCGGTGCCGCTCTTGCCCAGATTGTCGCCCAGTTCTCCGTAGGCGCTGGCTGTCGCGCAGATTTGATAGGACGTGGCCTGGGGAAGCGCAATCAGCCGATTGTAGGTTGCGATGGCCGCGTGCGAATAGAGGATGGCTTCTTGCATCCGCGGGGTGCCGAAGAGAATCTCGGCGCGAGTTTCCTGCGCGGCCGCCAGAGCCTGAAGAGCCTCTCGATCCCTGGAGCCGTCGGGAACCAGCGGCGCGGCCAAGGCGATCGCCTTATCGATACTGGAAAGCGCGCCGGCGGGATCGCCCATATTCTGGTTATAGGGATCGCCTTGAATCTGTCCCAATCTGGTATACGCGTCGATAAGATCGAGCTGCGTCTGGCGGTCGCCCTGGGCGTCCTTGGCCATGCGGTCCAAGTGCTCCAGCACGCGAGTTACCAGCAGCTTCTGCGCGCCGGTCGAGCCGGGTAACTCCTTGATGGCTTCATCCAGCTCCGAAAGCAGGCTGTTGCTAAGCTGGCGCAGGTCGGCGGAGCGCGCCTCGGCCTTGCGCCGCTCCCGGTTGGCCACCCTGGCCTGCCATAACACGCCCGCGATGCCCGCCAGCAGAGTTATAGCCAGCAGCGCCGCGCCCGCCAGGGCCAGCCGGTTGCGGCGGATGAACTTGCTGGCCCGATAGCGAAGCGTACCCCGGCGCGCCCCCACGGGCCGCCCGTCGAGCCAGGCGCGCACATCGGCCGCGAATTGCTCGGCGGTAAGATAGCGCTCGCGCGGCTCCTTGCGCAGAGCCTTCAGCAGGATAGCTTCGAGATCCGCGTCCAGCCGCTTGCCCTCTGCCCCAGCCGGCCGCCGCGGAGGCTCCTCGCAGATGGCGCGCAGCATCTCCCCGGTGCTGAGCTCCTTTAACTCATAGGGCAGGATTCCAGTCAGCAAAAGATACAGCAGCACGCCCAGCGAGTAAGTGTCCGTGGCCGCCGTGATAGGATTGCCCAGCACCTGCTCCGGGCTGGCGTACTGCGGGGTGAAGGATTGGTAGCCCTCGCGAGTCAGCTGGCTGCCGGCATTGCCGGACGTGGGCGACAGCAGCTTGGCGGTCCCAAAGTCCAGCAGCCGGGGTGTGCCGTCGGCCGCCACCAGAATGTTATCCGGCTTCAGGTCGCGATGCACCACGAAGTTCTGGTGCGCGAACTCGACCGCTTCGCAAACCCGCAGAAACAGCGCCAGGCGCTCCGGCTGAGTCAGCCGCTTCTCTTCGCAATAGCGATGGATCGGAACCCCGTCCACATACTCCATCGCCAGATACAGATCGCCCCCGGAAGTAACTCCACCGTCCAGCAGGCGGGCGATATACGGATGCTGCAAGCCGGCCAGTATCTGCCGCTCCTGGCGGAACCTCTCGCGGAAGATATCCGTGGCCAGCGGAAGGTCGATCAGCTTGATAGCCACTTTCTGCTCGAAGTTACCGTCGGCGCGATGGGCCAGATACACGGCGCCCATGCCGCCCCGGCCCAGCAGCCGGTCCAGCTCGTACGGACCGATGCGCCTGGATGCGGCCGCGGCCTCCCGGCCGGCTTCCGGTTCCCACCGGCGCGCGGCCGTCAGCCGCTCCTCCTCTGCGCACGCCTCCAGCAGCGACCGCACCTCGGCTTCGAGTTCCCGGTCGCCCTGCGAGCGGGCCGCGATCAAGGCTTCCCGCGTCTCCAGGGGAGCCGCGAGGGCCTCATTGAAGATGGCCTCGGTGCGCAGAAAGCTTTCTGTCGTTTGATCCATTTGAGCGCCAACCCGGTCCGCGGCTTCAACCCCTAACACAAGATTGCGGAAAGTGGAGGAAAAATGAGTCATGCCTCCACGGCGTCCGCTGCCACGTTGGGGCGGATGCGCCGGTAGAGCCAGCTCTTGATGAACTTCAGGTCGCGATCGACGGAGGACTTCGACACCTGCATCAGCGCCGCCGTCTCCTCGGCCGTGCAGCCCAGAAAGCAGCGCAGCTCGATGAGTTGCACCTTATCGGGATCGAGCGCCCCCAGCTCGTCCAGCGCCCGGTTCAGGTCCAGCAGCTCCGGGCTGCCGATATCCACCCAGGCCAGATCGTCGCTCAAGGGAATGCGTTCGCGGCCGCCGCCGCGCATCGCGGCGTTGGTCTCGCGCGCGTGATCGATCAGGATCATGCGCATTACTTTGGCGGCGAAGGTGAAAAAGTGGCGGCGATCCTCCCAGGCGGCCTTCTTCTGGTTCAGCAGCCGCAGGTAGAGCTCGTGAACCAGCGCCGTGGCCTGTAAAACGCCCGCATCGCGCTCCCGGCGCACATAGGCCGCGGCCACCTCGCGCAGGTGGGGGTAGACCAGCGGCATCAGGTCCTCAAAGGCCGACGGCTCGCCGTCCCTCCACCGTGCTAGAAGCAGTGTGATCTCTCCCTTGTCAGGCTGCAAAACCGCCTCCGAGCGTGAGTTATTCGGTGTGATTATCTTGCGCCAAGTCTATCACTTCCCCCCAGTTTTTCCGGCGCCTTTGGGGACCTTTTCGCGGGCGATTCGCACTCGCAAAAGAAAAGTTGACGCATTTCTCCTTCGCTTTGCGCACTCTGAGTGAAGGTTCAAAAGGAAGTCCGCCAGGAAGAGGAAGAAGAAATGCTCGGCAAAGGGTTTGATTTCGTTCTGGATCTAATTCGCAATCATCATCACCTCAATCCAAAGGGGTTGTTCCGTTGCGGGCAGCCTTGTCAACCGCCAACACGCTATCTGGATGCGTGGGCGGCTGACCGGAGGGCGGCGCGAAGTGCTTTCGGATTCTGGAAAAGCTGAAGCGATGAGGCAGTTTGGCAATGGAATTGGCAGCAGTTGCACCATAGGGAACAGACGAAAAAGGAGCAAAAGGATGAAGCCACGCTGGGGAATGTCGTTGTTGATGCTTGCACTGGCTTTGTGCGGTTTGACGCAGGCTGCCGCGGCCCTGCCAGGCGTAGCGGTGAATCGAGCAGTGCCCAATTCCTGCGAGGGCGGGAATTTGTCCGGCGTGACAACCGTTCATGCTGCTCAGCGTGGCGCACCTTTTTTGAACCTGTGCGACGGCCATGCACTCGGCAATCTTGCCGGGATGGGACAGGCGCAACCCCTGGCCCTGGCTTCGGGCGATTTTGACGAAGACGGCGTGCCCGACCTGGTGAGCGGATTCGCGGTTGGCAAGGGCGGCGTGATCACCATGCATCGCGGCAACGTGAATGCGCTATGGCCCTATGGCGCCGCGCTGCGCAATGGACCGCCGCCGGCATTCCTGCCGAATGCGCGCACTTTTGCCATTCCTGAAGCGCCGAACTTCATTGCGGCAGGCGATTTTGACGCCGACGGCCACTGGGATGTGGTCACGGCGCAACTCGGGAGCAGCGCGCTGTATTTCCTGAAGGGCGACGGGCATGGAGGATTCGCCGCGCCGCAGCGCATTCCGCTGCCGGGTAGCGTCACGGCCATGATTGCGGGCGAGTTCAACCGCGCCGACGGCCTGACCGACCTGATCGTGGCCGTCAATGGCGCCGGAGGGCCGCAGGTTCTGGTCTTCGAGTCCGCCCAGGGCGCGCTCAAAGACCAGCCTGAAATCTTCACGCTCCCGAAGCCGGCAACCGCGCTGGCCCTGGGCCGCTTCGATGGCGACGCCATGAACGACCTCGCCGTCGCCGCCGGAAACCAGATCGTCCTGATCCACGCCCGCGACCGCAAGACATCGCTGGATGCAACGCAGCGCGCAACGGTGGCGCCGGCCAAGATTACCGTTCAGAGCTTTTCCTATAGCATCAAGGCCTTGGTGACCGGCGACTTTACCGGCACCAGCCCCACTGTTGCCGCGTTGGGCAACGACGGCAGCGTTCACGTACTCGAACACACAGTGTCTCTCACGACTCCGGGAGCCAAAGCCCTGCTCGACCCCAACTTCCAGCCCGCCTTTCAACTGGCCAAGCCGGGACCTGATGGCAAGCCGTTGATCGCCAGCGGCAGAATCACGCCCGGATTGCTGGCCCGGCAGGCCGCTCTCAGGCAGGCATTGCAGGCTGACGCGAACTCCCCGGAGTGGACTGAACGCAGCGTGGTTGCGCTCCCCTCGGGTTTTGCCCAGGCCAGCCCGCGCCTGGTGGCCGCTCACCTCACCGGCTCCGGACACGACGACATCGTCGTGCCAGACAGTGGCAACAGCAAGATTCATGTTCTCTCCACCCATTACGCCGGCGAACCCTCGACAGCGAGCAGGATGCGGGAATTGCTGGCAAATCCCAGCCGGGCAGCCATTACACCCGCCTCCATGCAGCTGCTCGACTCGCTGGATGCCGTCGCCGCGCCTGCCGCCGTCCTGCCCATGCGTTTGAACCGGATTGGATTGAGCGGCCTGGTGGCCTTGCAGGCAGGGCAAGCATCGCCTACCTTGATGCCGCAGACCTTTCCGGCAGCCAATATCTTCACCGTCACGAACACGCTGGACATTACCTCGGTCGGCAGCACCACCGTTCCGCCCAACTCTCTGCGCGATGCCATCAACAACGCCAACGCCGCCACGGGTCCCGCCCTCATCCAGTTCGATATCCCAACCACCGACCCCGGCTACAACGCAGCCACCAACTCATTTCTCATTCAGCCGCTCTCTTCAGGCACGGTCGCCAGTCTGAACATCTTCGCGCTTCCGGCCATCAATAACACCATCACCATCGACGGCTACACCCAGCCCGGCGCCAGCCCCAACACCCTTACCACCAGCGACAACGCCGTTATTCTGATCCGGATCGACGGCAGCCTCTCCACCACGCCCGGAAACGACGGATTGATTCCCTACAGCGACGACGGCAGCACCATCCGCGGCCTCGACTTCACCAGCTGGACCAACTACGGGCAGAACAGCGGCAATAGCTTCGGCGCAGACGGCGTTGAAGAATACGGTGTCGGGGACTTCATCGAAGGAAACTTCCTGGGAACCGACACCACCGGCAAGACGTCGATTGGGAATCACATCGGCGTCTTTGTCGATGCCGGTCCGGAATTCGGCACCGCCCCCGGCAACATTGTGGGTGGCACCACGCCCCAGGCGCGCAATCTGGCCTCTGGCAATCTTTATTCCGGGATTCTGGTTCTGGGAACCGCCGATCAAACCCGGATTGAAGGGAACTTTGTCGGAACCGACATCACCGGCGCATCCCTGTTGTCGAATTCCGGTGATGGTATTGGCACCAATGGAGAGACCATCACCTTCGGCGGGGCCCTCCCGGGCGCGGGAAACCTGATCGCGGGCAACGGAACCAACGTGGATCTGAACGATCTGCTGGACGGCGGCCTGGCCTCCAATTCGCTGGTGCAAGGCAACCTCATCGGAACCGACGGCACCGGCACACAAACTCATTCCTTTTCGACCACGGGCGTCTCCATATTGCACAACCCGCAATACATGACCATCGGCGGCACCACGCCCGCCGCCCGCAATATCATCAGCGGCAATACTTACGGTGTTTACGTCTACGACAACTCTTTTTACAACAACATCCAGGGCAACTACATTGGCACGGATATTACCGGAACCAAGCCTCTGGGTAATGTCCTCCAGGGTTACATCAGCGGAGCCACCGTCTCCACAGCGGTTCCCGCGGGCGACAATAACCTCGGCGGATCGGCGCCGGGCGCCGGCAACGTGATCTCCGGCGGCGCTTCCGATGGCATCAGTATCTCCGGCACCAGCGGCGGCCCGGACAATCTTCCCACCTGCCAGGGGAATGTCATTCAAGGCAACTTCATCGGCACCGACTACACTGGCAGGATCGCCATTCCCAACGCCGGAAACGGAATCTATCTCGGCACGCAGGCATCCAGCAACGTCATCGGCGGCAGCACTCCCGGAGCCGGAAACCTCATCGCCAACAATGGCGCCAACGGGGTGCTCATCGATCCCGGAACCCCTAACGGCTGCGAAGGCGTGGCCAACAACACCGTCGCCAATACCATCCTCTCCAACACCGGCGCCGGCGTGCGCATCAACAGCGGAACCAACAATCTGATCAGCAAGAACTCGATCTTCGGCAACGGGAATCTGGGCATCAACCTGGATGGGGCAGGTCCCAATCTCAACACCTCCTGCCAGTCCACCAACACCGGCGCAAACGACATGCAGAACGCCCCCGTCCTCACCGCCGGTTCGGGCTCCGCCTTCATCACCGCCACCGCCACCGACCCCAACAACAACACCTCCGAGTTTTCCAACGCCGTCCCCGCATCCGAGTCTGGAAACCTCCTCAATCTGCTGGGAACCTTCAATAGCACACCCAATACCACATACACCATCGAGTTCTTCTCCAGTCCCTCCGCCGATCCCTCCGGCTACGGCCAGGGGCAGACTTATTTGGGATCGACCGCCGTCACCACCGACGCCACATGCTCTGCTCCGATTAACAACCCCGTGAACCAATCCCAGGCGGACTTGAGCGTGAAGCTGACAGGTGGTTATTCCTTCTTCGAACTCGGCCCGGACTGGGGGACCATGACCTATACCGGCACGGTGACGAACAACGGCCCAGCCACGGCGCAAAGCGTCGTCTTTACCGATGCCTTGCCGGCCGGGCTTGAGATCAGCAGCGCATACTGCGACGTGGGCGCGTGCCAGACCCCGGTCACAACCAATCTTGGCGCTTGCACGGTTACGAACAACATCATTACATGCAACCTTGGGACCATGGCGCCGGGCGAAGTAGCTACCGTGACCATACCGGTGCAGGCCACCACAGCGGGCAGCGTCTCCAATACCGCGACTGTGGTTTCCAACGTGACCCCCGATCCCAATCTTGCCAACAACAGCTCCACCTTGGCCGAAACCGTCGACTATCCCTACCCCATCATGGACCACCTCGATCCGGCCGCCATTCTCGTCAATCCCTCCAGCGACCTGATCCTGAACGTCTACGGAGACGCAGGCTTCCTTCCCACCTCCACGGTCACTTTCAATGGAACCGCGGTCAACGTGGTCGGATTTATCGACAATCAGTCCTGCGGCAGCTTCACAATCTCATACTGCGCTGATCTCCAGGTCGATATTCCCGCCGCCATGCTGACTACAGTGGGAACCCCCACCGTGACCGTTACCAATCAGGGTCCGGGTGGAGGAACCACCTCGGCCACGCTCACCATCGCGTCTTCCTGCACTTACAATGTCCTAAACCTCGATCTTTCCGGCACCATCGATAGCGGAGGAACGACCCTTCTGAGCGATCCGGTCGAGGTAACTCCCAACGTTTCTACATGCGCCTGGACTGCTACTTCCTCCGTCCCCTGGGCCGTCATCGCGGACAATGCCTCCGCTACCGGAAGTCAGACCGTCGACGTCATCGTGGCTCCCAATACCGATCCCTTGAACTCCCTCACCGGCAGTGTCACTGTCGCCGGCCAGACGTTCACCTTCCAGGAGGGCCCCGGCGCAACCTGCTCCTATGCGCTCAATCCAACCTCCGCGTCCTTCCCGGCAACCGGCGGATCTGGAACCATCGCTGTAACTTCAGGTTGCTCTGGCTACTTTGTCACTTCCTATGCCCCCTGGATCACCATTGCCTCATCTTCCTCGCTGCTGAGTGACAACGGCACAGTAAGTTATACCGTCGCCCCTAACAACGGCGCGGCCCAAACCGGAACCATCGCCGTTGGCGGCCAGGCCTTCCAGGTCACTCAAGCCGCGCCCAGCTGCTATTTCACCCTCAGCGCCAACTCCTCCACCCTCCCCGTTGCTGGAGGAACGGGTTCCATCGGAGTTACAGCCTCGTCCCCAAGCTGCGCCTGGACCTCAACTTCCAGTAACTCCTCGCTGGTCTCCATCACATCGGGCGCTTCCGGCACCGGCAACGGTACAGTAAACTTCTCGGCGCCGGCAAACACGGAGGGACCGCAAACCTCCACCATCGCCATCGGGAACCAGACGGGTTATGCGACCTACACAGTAAATCAGGCCTCCGCATTCTCTTGCGTCTTCACTCTCAGCCCAACGTCGGTCAATGTCTCCGCCAATGGCACCTCGAACAACTTCACCATCACACCCTCCTACTCAAACTGCCAGTGGACCGCCAACTCCAGCGATTCCACCGCTCTTTCTATCGTCAACAGCGCCTCGGGCACCGGCACTGGCTCGGTCTTGTACGTTGTAGGCCAAAACACCGGCGCACCGCGCACCCTCACCATCACCGCCGGCTGCCAGACCTTCACCATCAACCAGGCTGGGACACAGGCTTCAAATCCCGTACCTGCGATCACCACGTTGCTGCCTGCGGGCACAACGGCGGGGTCGGGCGCATTCACGCTGACCGTCAATGGCTCGGGCTTCATCAACGGCTCGGTGGTGAACTTCAACGGCAATGCCAGGGTTACCTCTTATGTAAGTGCTACTCAGCTCACCGCAGCCATCCTCGCGACCGATGTGGCGAGCGTGGGTACGCCGGCGGTCACGGTGACAAACCCCACTCCTGGCGGAGGAACCTCAAACGCGGTGACTTTCAACGTAACTGCTGCTCCGCTTACCGCGCAGACCATCACCTTCGCCAACCCCGGCGCGCAGACGGTGGGGACGCCGCTGACGCTTTCGGCGACAGCCACCTCCGGCCTGGCGGTCACGTTCACCTCAACCACAACGGGCGTCTGCACGGTCTCCGGCACAACGGCCACGTTTGTCGCGCCCGGTACCTGCACCATCGACGCGAACCAAGGCGGCAACAGCACCTATTCGGCGGCTCCGCAGGTTCCGCAGAGCTTCGCCGTCAACACCGCGCCGCTCACCGCGCAGACCATCGCCTTTGCCAATCCCGGCGCGCAGACGGTGGGAACGCCGTTGACGCTCATGGCGACGGCTACCTCCGGCCTGGCGGTCAGCTTCGCATCGGCAACAGCGAGCATCTGCACGGTCTCCGGCACAACGGCCACGTTTGTCGTGTCCGGCACGTGCACCATCGACGCGACGCAGGCCGGCAACAGCACCTATGCGGCAGCGCCTATGGTGGCGCAGAGCTTTACCGTCAACGCCGCTGCGCCGGTTACCGCGGGGGCCTTCGGCAGCATCCCCGTCGGCCAGACCGGCGGGCCGATTCAGCTCACCTTCACGCTGAGCGGCAACGGAAACATCGGCAGCATCAGCGCATACATGCAGGGCGCTCCTACCACAGAATTTGCCGTAGTCAGTGGCGGCACATGCGCCGCGGGCATGCCATACAACGCGGGCAACACCTGCACGGCAAACGTAAACTTCTCGCCGAAGTTCGCTGGCCTGCGCTATGGGGCGGTGATCATCCTGGATGGCTCCGGCAACACCATTGCCACGGACCTGGTCAACGGCACCGGCCTGGGACCGCAAGTGAGACTGCTGTCCACCAACGAGCGCATCACCTCTCCCGCCTGGCCGACTTCGGGCGGCGGCCTTTCCTCGACAGGCATTACGGTGGACGGGATCGGAGACGTCTTCGTCGCCGACATTGCCACCCATGGCGAGGTGACGGCGAAGGAGGTTCCCGTCAATTGCACTTCGGCCAGTTGCGTTGTCACCCTGGCGCCAACCTACACCATGCCCGCCAAGACGAACCTAAACCAGAGCATGGCGCTCGATCTTCGCGGCAACCTCTTCATCGCCACCGCCGCGGGCACTGTGTATGAGATCACGGCGGCAAGTAACTACCAAACACAAACTCAATTGGCGAGCAGCTTCGCCTTCGGCAATCCCACCGGCATTGCGGTGGACCAGAGCGGCAACGTCTTTGTTGCCACCACCGGCACCAGCACTAACGGAGTCTATGAGATTCTTGCGGCGGGCGGTTACACCACGGTCAACCAGGTGGCAAGCGGCCTCACCAATCCCTATTACATCGCCTCGGACGGAAGCGGCAACCTCTTCGTTTCTACCAAGGGCAGCGAGATGTACGAGATTCTGGCGACAGGCGGCTATACCTCTGTCAATCAAGTGGGCGGCGGCTTCAACTTCGGCCTTAGCAGCCCCGCTGTGGCGGTGGATCAGCAAGGGAATGTCTTCGCTATGAATTACAGTACCTTTGCCTTCGACGAGATTCTGGCAACGGGTGGTTATACCGCAGTCGACGTGATACTGACAGGCCTCAGTGGAGCAATTGCGGTTGACGCGAGCGGCAATTTCTACATGACTAACAGCGGCGGTTCGATCAACAAAATGGAGTACACGGATGCCTACGTGAACTTCACGACGCCCACAACCGCTGGATCTACGGATACGACGGACGCCCAGCAGTGGGTGACAGTGCAGAATATCGGAAACGCTTCGCTGAATCTGACTGGCATTGCGCCGCCCAGCAATTTCATTCTCGACTCCAGCACGACAACCTGCTCCACTACCACGCCTCTTGCCGCTGGCACTTCCTGTGTGGTGGGCGTGGATTTTGCTCCCACTACGGGAGGCGCTCTCACCGGCACACTCACGCTCACCGACAACAGCCTGAATGTGACCGGAGCGACCCAGCCGATCTACCTCTCCGGCACAGCCACAACAGAAGCGCAGACCATCACCTTCGCCAACCCCGGCGCACAGACGGTGGGAACGCCACTGATGCTTACGGCGACTGCCACCTCCGGCCTCGCTGTCACGTTCACTTCAACCACGACCGGCGTCTGCACGGTCGCAGGCACAACGGCTACGTTTGTTGCGGCCGGCACTTGCACCATCGACGCGACGCAGGCCGGCAACAGCACCTATGCGGCAGCGCCTATGGTGGCGCAGAGCTTCACCGTCAGTGCTGCCCCGCTCACCGCGCAGACCATCACCTTCGGCAACCCCGGCGCGCAGACGGTGGGAACGCCGCTGACGCTCACGGCGACGGCTACTTCCGGCCTCGCTGTCACGTTCACTTCAACCACGACCGGCGTCTGCACGGTCGCAGGCACAACGGCTACGTTTGTCGCCACCGGCACCTGCACCATCGACGCGAACCAGGCCGGCAACAGCACCTATGCGGCAGCCACGATGGTCGCGCAGAGCTTCACCGTCGACGCCGCGCCGCCACCGCCTAATTTCACCGTCGCCTCGCCCACCGGCGCGCAGACCGTCCAGCCGGGCGGAGCGGCGACTTATACCGTCAACGTAACTCCGGTGAACGGCGCCTTCACCGGCGTCGTAACTCTATCCGCCAGCGGGCTGCCCGCCGGAGCTACCGCAACCTTTGTGCCGGCCACGGTAACTCCGGGCTCGGCGGGAGGCAGTTCGCAGTTGACCATCCAAACCCCCGCAACCAGGGGCGAGGCCGCCCCCGTCTCTCCGTGGCCGCTGGCCGCGCCGGCGCTGGCGCTGATCGGGATCTTCTTCGTGCCCGGCAAGCGCCGCCGCCGCTGGATAACTCTCGGGGTGCTGCTTGTGGTCTCGCTGGGCGCGGTCGCGGCTCTCTCCGGATGCGGAGGCGGCTTCGGCGTGACCAGTGTTACACCCCCAGTAAGTTACAACGTCACAGTTACCGGAACCAGCGGCACCGACATTCAAACCACCACCGTGCAGCTCACGGTCGAGTAAGAGGAGACCTTCATGCGACTTAGGATCGGAACCACCTTCGCCCTGCTGTTGACCGTGGCCGCGGTCTCCATTGCTTCGGCCCTTGCCCAGTCGCAAGACCAAGCTCCCGTTGCGCCCGCGCCGTCAAGCGTCAATTCCGCCAAGCCCCTGCGCGCCGAACTGGCCCTGGGCTACACATATCTGCGCAGCAACGTGCCGCCGGGCGGCTGCGGCTGCTTCAACCTGAACGGCGGCAACGCCACCTTTGCCTGGCTTCTCCCGTCGGCCAGTTCTGTCAAGCCGGGCAGCTTTGCGCTCGTGGGCGATGTGACCATCACCCATGCGGGCGCTGCCGCCAGCACCGGTGACAGCTTGACGCTGAGCACATTCACCGCGGGAGCGCGTTATCTGCCGCGGCTGGGCCGCTCGCCCGTGCAGCCCTATGGGCAGGCGCTCATCGGCCTCGCGCATTCCAGCGGAACCCTGGTTCAGGGAACGCATCCAGCGGCCCAGAACGCGGGCGCGGCCTTTGCCGCCAACCTCGGCGGGGCTCTGGACCTTCGCTTCAGCAGACGCTTTTCCGTGCGGCTCATAGAAGCTGACTACCTGGTGACCACCTTCGATAACGGCATCAACAACCACCAGAACAACCTGCGCATCACCGCCGGTGTGGTGATGCGCTTCGGCAAGAGATAAATGAAGGAGGTTCCAAGCGTATCAATAGGAACAATCGAACACTAAAGTTCGAACCGGCGCCCAGTTCGAGCCCGCCATCGGCTTTTTCGGCTCAGGCTTCTCGCCAATTGCGATTCGTTTTAACTCCGCTTCTTTATGAACCTGAGCAGCCTTCCAAGACCGACCAGTATTCAACGACTGTCTCTTACCCTCTGAGTACCAGAACAGCCGGAAGTACGAGGGAGGCTGTAGTTCTACGGGTTTGCGTGGAAGGGACTTGACCGTTTAGCGTCCGCTGGGCAGCTTCGCTGCAAGGTCCAGTGTCGCCGTCTTGTTCGCCACAGAACCTTCTCCAGTTCAAAAAACCGAGAAGCTGGCGATTGCGGAACACAGCAAAAAGCTGCTAGTAAGACGCTTTCGTATTCTATTGATTCTAAAGAAGTTATGGCGGAGAGAGTGGGATTCGAACCCACGGTACTCGTTAAAGTACACACGCTTTCCAAGCGTGCGCCTTAAACCACTCGGCCATCTCTCCGGCGCGTGATCTATCTCCTAGAATCTACCACACCGGAGCGCGCGGCTCAGAGCGCAGTCGAGCTGGATGGGGGCCGGGTTGGGATCGTCATTTCAGTGCGAGCGCCGGGTTCGTCCGCCTGAATTGGCCCACCTCTACAACCCCCGATGCAAGGATTCCGAGACGCACCGGCGCAATGGAAATCGGCTCGGATCCTCATCCATCGATGATGCATGGTGAGATCGCCAACCGTCCGTCGGGCGTTCGGGAAGGCAAATCAGTCGGTGGCGTTTGACAGGGCGGCGCTCACATGGGCCATGGGCGGCTCCTTGACCATCTGCACCGGCTTGCGGAGGCTGTCCTCCGCCGGAGCCCACTGGTACTGGGGAACGATCTCCTTGACCTTGGAACGGATGCGCGCCGCCGCGCCGGTGGCGCATTCGGCATGCAGGGCCTGCAGTTGTGCCTGCAGCTCCTGCCAGCCTGTTACGCGGCTCTGGGTGCGAAGCACCTTCTGGGCTTCCGTGCCCGATCGCCCCTCGAAATCGTAAAACAGCTCTTCGAACAGCTTCTCCCCGGGCCGCAGGCCGCTAAAGACGATCTTTACCTTGTCCTGGGGAATGCCCGACAGCCGGATCAGCGTCCTGGCCATATCCAGAATGCGCACCGGCTGGCCCATGTCGAGGACCAGGATGTCGCCCCGGTTGCCGATGGCGAAGGCCTGCAGCACCAGCGACACCGCCTCCGGGATGGTCATGAAGTAGCGCGCAACTTCGGGGTCGGTCACGGATATCTGGCGGCGGGTCCGGATCTGCTCCTGGAAGAGCGGGATTACGCTGCCCTGCGAGCCCAGCACATTGCCGAAGCGCACCGAGACGCAGCGCATCGGGCCCGAGGGCCGCGAGGCCACAATCAGCTCTCCGATGCGCTTGGTGCAGCCCATGAAGCTGGTGGGACGGACGGCCTTGTCCGAGGAGATGAGCAGAAAGTCCTCGCAACACGATTGGCCGGCCACCTCCATCAGCGTGAGCAGGCCGAATACGTTGTTCTTCACCGCTTCCTGGAGGTTCTCTTCCATAAGCGAAACGTGCTTGTAGGCCGCCGCGTGGAAGATGGCGCGCACATCGTGCTCATCGATCAGGTCCCGCATCCGCGCTCCGTCGGTAACATCGGCCACGCAATAAACCGCCTTCACCCCGGGCTGCGAGTGGGCCTGCTGCAGATGAAACAGCGGCGTCTCCGCCTGATCCACGCACACCAGCTTCGCCGGCCCGTACATCAGCAGCTGATGGCATAATTCGGAGCCGATGGAACCGGCCGCCCCGGTCACCATCACCACCCGTCCGGCGATCTTCCGTCTGACCGATTCCAGATTGAATTCCACCGGCTTCCGCCCCAGCAGATCCTCCAGATTGACCTCCCGCAACTGCTCCACCGTCACCGTGCCGTGGATCAGATCGGTAAGCCCCGGAATGGTGCGGAAGCGCAAGCCCGTCTCCTGGCAGCGCTCCGTGATGCGGCGCATCTCCTCGCCGGTCGCCGAGGGGATGGCAATCATCAGTTCCTCGGGGCCAAAATGGCGCACGATGCGGGGAAGTTCCTTGATCGTGCCCGCCACCGGCACCCCGTGCAACCTCACCCCGGCCTTGGCCGGATCGTCGTCCACCAGCGCCAAAGCCGTGTAGCCGCTGCGCGGCAGCTCCCGCAACAGCATCCCCGCGCCGCATCCGGCGCCGATCACCACCACCGTCTTGCTGGCCATTCCATGGGCGTGCACCTGCACCCTCTGCATGAAGGCCCGCGACAGCATCCTCACCCCGCCCAGCGCCCCCGCCGTGAGTATCGCCTCGATAAAGTAAACCGAGATGGGAAAGGAGGTCGCCCCGACGATCCAGCGCTCTGCAACCAGGAATCCTGCCGAACCCAGGGCCACGGCCTTCACGATGTCCACGGCGTCGCTCATGCCCGTGTAGCGCCAATAGCCGTGAAACAGATTGAACCGCGCCATGGCCAGCAGCCGCATCGACACCAGCAGCGGCAGCGCCAGCAGAAAGAGGCTGACTTGCGGAAATGCGAACTCGAAGCGCAGCAGCCAGGCGAACGCGGCTGACAATACGATCAACGTCGCCTGGAACACAACGATCACCACATGACGCTGCTTGACCAACACTGTCTTCCTCATTCCTGAAAGAAGTTGCTGTTCCGCAATACTCGAGGGTGGGCCGCGTCCATCATTATACTGCACACCTGTCAACCGGGGTTAACGGAGGAAACCGGGGTTTTCATTTCCACGCCGCTGTAGTAATCCATGGTAACCGTTACCCCTAGCCTTCGGCAACACCCGCACGCTCTCACACGGCCGGAAAGAGGCGGCCCGACCGGGAAAAGGCCAGCAACTCATCATGTGCGCCTGATTCAGGCCTTTGCGCGAGAATTCGCCTTGACTATATGGCGTAGGACGCCGCCCAAGTGACTCACGGCGCCCCTAAAGGTCCATGAATTCTTCAAGCCAGATCTCTGGCCGCGTTCGGAGGTGTCCGCGCGGACCCGGGTTCGGTCAGTGATTTGAAGAGCGTCCCGGCGTTCGCGGCCATTGATGCGGCGCAGAGCAGCTCCCGGGAGATTCTGGCGGTGAGCGAATGCGCCAGGGAGGACGAGACCGGTCGGATAGCGCTTCCGGACTCCGGCTACCGTGCCTGGAAGACTCCTGCGGCAATGCGCATCCGAGAGCCTGCCTCGCTATTGGGAGCGCATTCTCGCGTCCCCGCAGGGCGCACATCAATTTCGAATCACACGCTCCGATGGGGACACAACCGATCCCAGGGCTCCCGACGCAACCGGCGATGAGCTTCCGGGAAAACAGATTTCGCGTGCAACTACTTCAGGATCGGCGTGGTGCGAAAGGGGGGACTCGAACCCCCATGGATTGCTCCGCCAGATCCTAAGTCTGGTGCGTCTGCCAATTCCGCCACTTTCGCGTCTCCCTTCAGTCTAGACCATTTTCAGTCGACATATTGCCCTCGCATCGGCGAGCTGTGCGGTTCCTTCACGGGAAGAGCTTGCCGGCCTGCCGGGCTTCTGCAAGGAGCGGAAGGGAACACGCCGTATCCCGCGCACATTCCTGGCAGGCATGGGATCCGCGTCTGAATGGTCGCATGAACCTGGAACGCAGACGATTTATCCGCGATGCTTCAGGACGCCCGGTTGTGTGCGCGAAGCCGTGCCGGCATAGTCTGTGCCGCGCCCATGCGCGAGATGGAAGGTGGTCTTCGCCCCGGCGGGCAAGGTGCGCGCTCATGAAATGAGTCTTGTCGGCGGTTCGCGTAAGCTATAGAGAATAAGCCGGTGTGGGCTGGAGGGTAGTTGCGCATCCCCCGGCGCGTTCTCGTCTTTCCCGGTGAAGAGACCGGCCCACGAGGGACTCTGACAGGGGTCGTCAGGCTGGGCGAGAGGCTGAAGAGAGGGACGCGCTCCAGGGTGCATCCAGCGCTGTCCGGTTGCGGCCATGACTGTAGAAGCAGCGGGGCGCCCTGGCGCTTCCCGCTGAGAGGATCCAATGAATCCGAGCAATGCGCACGACCCGGCCCGCCAGCACGTCTTCCAGGAGACGTTGTTAAGCGCCCGCCGCACCATGCTGATGAGCGAGATTCTCAAGCTGGCCGTGGACAGCTTCCGGGCCAGCAAGGTGCGCTTTGCGCTCACCGCGCTGGGCATGGTCATCGGCACCGCCTCGGTCATCCTGGTGGTCACCATCGGGATGACCGGCAAGCAATACATTCTCGAGTTGATCCAGAAGATCGGCACCAACTCCGTGGAGCTGGAATATGCCGGCGGCGGGGTTACAGCCGCGGAGCGCGTGCGCTACAACGACTACCTCACCCGCGAAGACGAGAAGGCCGTGGACGCCCAGCTGCCCGGCGTAATGTACTCCTCGCCGGTCCTTGAGATGCACGACCGCATCAGCTTCGGCGGCGGCGTGGTGAAGGATACGCTGGTGCTGGGCGTGAGCCCGCAGTACCGCAGCATCCGCAATCTGATTGTGACCGAGGGCCGCTTCCTCGACGAGGAAGACGACCTGGCCCACATCAAGTGCGCCGTGGTCACAGAGGTGTTTGCCAAGGAAAGGTATGGCAGCCCCGATGCGGCCGTCGGCCAGACCTTCGAGATCAGCGGCATCCCCTTCACCATCATCGGCGTCTTCAAGGAGGGCGTGGAAACCTTCGGCCAGTCGGAGATCCAGGACCAGACCATACTGATTCCCTACTCAGTGGCCCGCTACTTCACGGGAAGCGAAAGGGTGAACCAGATCTATTTCTCCATGCGCAGCATGGACGAGGTGCCCGACGCCCAAAAAGAGATCGTGCGCATCGTGCAGTCGCGCCACCGGGCCAACTCGGTCTACAAGGCGCAGACGCTCAAGCAGTTATTGACCATGGCCGCGCAGATCGCCGACGCTCTGACCGCGGTGCTGTTTCTGGTGGCCACGGTCACCCTGGCCGTGGGCGGCGTGGGCATCATGAACATCATGCTGGCCAACGTCCGCTCCCGCGTGCGCGAGATCGGCATCCGCAAGGCGCTGGGCGCCACCCGGCGCGAGATCAGGCTCCAGTTTCTTGCCGAGGCGGTCATCATCTCGCTGGTGGGCGGGATTGTGGGGACAATTGTGGGCCTGGCCTTGCCGTTGTCGGTTCGCATGTTCACCGCTTATGCCATTCCGGTCTCGCCCTGGTCGGTCGTCGTGGCCCTCACCGCAGCCACGGCGGTGGGCGTCATCTTCGGCACCGTGCCCGCCACCCGCGCCGCCCAGATGGACCCCGTGGAGAGCTTGAAATATGAGTGATCCCGAGCGCCAGCCGCCCCGTCCTCCGTCCGATCCGGAGGCCGATGCGGAAGACTCGCCCTCCCAGGGGCCCAGCCTCACCCTCATCTACAGCCTCGTCGCGCTGGCCCTGATCGCCGCCATCGGCTTCGCCTTGATGATCGTGCTGCCCTTCCATCACCGGCGATAAGACACCCGGGCTTGCCGCGCCGCTTGGAAGCTGGGCAGGTAAGGAGTATAGTCAATGAGGTAAGGAGTTGATGGCCATGGCTACCGCCCCAAAAGCCGTACCGGCGCGAGCCCTCCGCGCCAAGGTCACCAGCAAGGGTCAGATCACCATTCCAGTCGGGGTTCGCAGATCCCTCGGGGTCAAGCCCGGCGACAATCTGCGCTTCGAGCAGCAGGAAGTCGGCTTCCGCTTGGTGCGAGACGTAGACGAGAATGTCTTCGAGAAATGGCGGGGTATAGGAACGGGATTCCCAATCAAAGGCGAGGGCCCAGAGGCGATTGTTGCGTTCTTTCGGGATATGCGCGGCCATGACGACTTCGATTGATTCCAACATCATCGTCGCGCTTTGGCGGAACACCCACTCCTCTAACCGCATTGCGGCAAGACTGCTCCATCAAGCCCAAGAACGCGGAAAGCTCGTCGTCTCTGCGCCTGTCTATGCGGAGCTGAGGGCTGATCCGGACAGAACCGAGAGTGAATTAGATGAATTCGCTTCAGATACTGGTATTGCCGTCGAATGGACCATCGAAGAGGCCATTTGGCGTGAAGCGGGAAGGGCGTACCGTGACTATGCTCGGCGGGGCATCCGGAGCGGAGGCGGCCCTCCCAGACTCGTCCTCGCCGATTTCATCATCGGCGCTCATGCCTTGATCCGCGGTTACTCTCTACTCACATTGAACGGGCGCGATTATGTAGCCGCTTTTCCCACGCTTCCGATCATCCCCGTCTGAGGGCGTTCTCAATCGGTCTCAGGGATTTTCCTCGCGCCCGGTAATCAGCGCCGGAATCCCATGCACAACCGGATAGGCGCGGCCGCAGCCGTCGCAGACCAGCCGGGCCTCTTCCATGCGGAGATCGCCGAGGCAGACGGGGCAGGCAAGTTGGCTCACTACTGACGGCTCGAGAGCGCAACTGCCGCCGGGATCGGCTGCCGTCGAAGCTGGATCATTGGATGGTTGCATCGGGATTGGCCGCCGGATCGGCGAGCCGGGTTGGACTGTGCGCATGGCTGACCCGCGTGGGACGGTTGGCAAACTCGGCTTCGATGCGCTGGTTGGTACCGGCCTTGGCAAACTCGTAAGCCACGCGAATGCCGTTGAAGATGGCCCGGTCGTTCGAGGAGCCGTGGCCGATGATGCACACTCCGCGCACACCCAGCAGAATCGCCCCGCCGTATTCGGTGTAGTCCAGGCGGCGGCGGAAGTCGTTGAAGGCGCGCCGCGAGAGCAGCGCTCCCACCTGCGCGGTGACGGTGCGGGTGAGCGATTCGCGCAGCACATCGCGCACAAAGCGTCCGACTCCCTCGCTGGTCTTGAGCGCCACGTTGCCCACAAAGCCGTCGCAGACAATCACGTCCGCGCGGCCGCTAAAGATGTCGCGGCCCTCCACGTTGCCGATGAAGTTGACAGGCAGCGCCTTGAGCAGCGGATAGGCCTCGTGGGTGAGTTCGTTGCCCTTGGTCTCTTCTTCGCCGATGGAGAGGAGGCCGACGCGCGGCGATTCGATCTTGAGCACGCTGCGGGCATACATCTCGCCCATCACCGCAAACTGAGCCAGATTCTGCGCCTTGCAGTCCACGTTGGCGCCCACGTCCAGCAGCACGCAGGGGTTGCCTCTGGAGCTTGGCATCGGCGTCGCCAGGGCTGGCCGGTCCACGCCGGGCAGCGCGCCCAGCACCATTTTGGCCGTGGCCATGGCCGCGCCGGTATTGCCCACGGTCACAAAGCCGGCCGCCTTGCCCTCATGCACCAGCTTCAGCCCCACGCGCAGAGAGCTGTCTTTCTTGGTGCGCACCGCGTGCGCCGCCTTTTCCTCCATGCCGATACGTTCCGAGGCATGGTGGATGACGATGGGCAGTTCTTCATTCTCCAGGTACTCATCGAGCAGGTCGTGCAACTCCCCCTCGGGCCCGATCAGATGGACCCGCACAGGCAGAGCGCGGCAGGCGAGGATCGCCCCCCGGATCTCCGGCTCGGGAGCTTTGTCGGAGCCAACGGCGTCAAGCGCGATGTTGGTGAGCATGGGCACTTAGGCTACTTGGCGGCTTCCTTAATGTCCAGAACCGCGCGGCCCTGATACGCTCCGCACTTGGGGCAGGCGCGATGGGGCAGCTTCTTCTCGTGGCAGCTGGGGCACTCGGAGACTCCCGCGGCGGTCAAAAAATCGTGAGAGCGGCGATTGGCGGTGCGGCGCGTCGAGTGGCGCCTCTTCGGATTGGGCATGGCAAGAATTCCTTTCGTGTCTCCGCCCGCTTCATCCCGGCTCCAGACCGCACGCGGTCCTGGCTGCCTTCCGGCACTTGACGGAGCACCCTCAATTCATCCAGAAAGCCACTGGGGGCTTGCTTCTCAGGACTTGATCCGGCAGCGGAGCCCGGCCAGCGCCTCCCAGCGGGGGTCGCTCGGACCCTCTTCGCAGTCGCACGGCCGGCTGTTGCGGTTCTCACCGCAGCGCGGGCAAAGTCCCTTGCAGTCGGGCTTGCACAGCGTCCTGACCGGCAGGGACAAAAGCACCTGCTCGCGCAGCACATCTTCAAGCGCAAGACTGTCCTTCTGATAATAACCGATTTCCGTTTCCGGCGCAGTAATCGACCGCTCCGGCGCCTCGGCATCGGCGGCGGCGGGGCGGAAGATCAGGTCGAACTCGGCTTCCAGCGGAATCTCCACCGGCTCGACGCAGCGGGCGCACGGGACCTGAAACCTGCCCGCGAAGCGGCCCCGCAGCCGGATGTCGGCCACAATTTCTCTGGGCCCGCGATGCTCGTGCAGCACCTCTGCGCGCCCAGCCGCGGCCAGTTGCCCGGCCTGCTCGGCCTCTTCGCCAAGATCCACCGCTCCCGGGGCCAGTTCCACGTCGAAGTCGATCGGCTCCCGCTCCAGTTCGCTTACCTTGAATTCCATGCTTTGAGCCTACGGCCCAGCCATCCGGCAGTCAATGGGCGCGCCCAACCATCGCCCATCCGGAGAGAACAACCGGCGGATCTCCGGACAATCTCCGGATTCCCAACTACCAGAAGCATCTCCAGCGCTGGAGCCGGTCTCCCGCCTTCCAGTAAGCGCGCTGGCGGTACGATCCCGGCCAGCGGCTCCGGGTTTCTCGATCTTCATTGTTTCCTGAACGATAGGACCGCAGGGAGCGCTTCCCGCTCATCCGTGACAGCCTTAGTTTTTGCGGCATGGTAAATTGGTTGCTAAGTTCCGGCGGCAAAGGAAGTGCTTTCAATGATGCGTGTAGCGCGCTTTGTGGGGTCGGCCTCCCTGGCTGGCATTCTTGCTCTTCTCCTGGTTTCAAGAATGGCTGCTCAAGGCGCGCTGGCTCCGGAATCGCCTTTTGGGGGATCGCCGTTCGCCTTGTCCGCGGCCGAGTTGAAGAGCGCTTCGGCGGCGGTGCCGGTGACGAAGGAGTATCCGGCAGAAATCCTTTATGAAGAAGGGATCTACCGCATTGCCGCCGATGAAACGCTCAAGTACCGGTATCGGCTCATCTATCGTATCGATGCCGAAAGCGCCGTGAAGGGGTGGGCGGAGGCGTCAGCAACGTGGGATCCCTGGTTCGAGAATCCGGCGCAGATTCATGCCCGGGTTTTGCAGCCGGATGGAAGCTTTGTCGAACTCGATCAGAAGACCATTACAGACGCGCCGGTGAAGGCGGAGGAGGATGAGACGTTTTCATCCCAGCACGTACGGCGAGCCCCGCTCCCCGGCATGGCGGTTGGCGCCATCGTCGAAGAAGAAGAAGACACCGATGAAAAGATCCCCTACTTCTCGGGAGGAGCCCTCTACAGATTTGTCTTCCGTGAAAACGTGCCTGTTGGACGCACGCGCGTGGTTGTCGAATTGCCGGCGTCCATGCCTTTCAAGGACTTGATTCACGAACTGCCCGGGCTTTCGGTCAGCAGGAGCGAAACGGACGGCATGCGGCGGATCGTCTACGAGGCAACCGGGCTGGCTGCCGGGCACGATTCCGACATCGAACTCGCCACCAATACGCCGGCGACGCCCGTGGTGGAGTATGCCACCGGCAAGTCCTGGGGCGCAATTGCGAGCGGATATGCGGCGCTCACCGAACCGCAGACAGTGGTGTCGGAGGCGCAGGCGATTCTGCCCAAGGATATGCCTGCGGTGCGAATGGCGAAGATACAGGCCATCGTGAAGCAGTTGCACCATGAGGTGCGCTACACAGGAGTGGAATTTGGAGCGGCGCGGCTCACCCCGCAGCGGCCTTCCGAGGTGATTCAGCGGCACTACGGTGACTGCAAGGACAAGGCGACGCTGCTGGTTGCGATGCTGCGCGCAGCTGGATTCAAGGCGAATCTGGCATTGCTTTCGACTGGCCCGGGACGCGACGTCGATCCTGGCCTGCCCGGGATCAGCCGCTTTGATCATGCGATTGTGTACCTGCCCCCCGGCGCGCAGGGTGAAGACGCGATGTGGATCGATGCCACTGCCGAGTACTTTGCGGTGGGAACTCTGCCCTATGGCGATCAGGGAAGGAACGCTCTGGTCATCTCGCCTGAGACTACTGGGCTGACAAAGACGCCGGAGCCGCGGCCGGAGGATTCGGTGCTGGTGGAGACGAGAACCTTCAAGCTGGCGGAGTTCGGCCCATCGCAGGTGGAGGAGACTTCGGAAACCCATGGGTATATCGATGCGCAGTATCGAAACGACTATGGCGGGGAAGAGACGCCAAAGATTCGCGAGGATATGGAGCGGTACGTAAAGGAAGCATATCTGGCGAAGAAGCTGACGAAGCTGGAGCACGGGGATCGCGCGGACTTCGATCACCCGTTCCACCTCACGCTGGCCGCCGATGGGGCCAAGCGCGGGCTGACAACGCTGATCGACGCGGAGGTGGCCATCTTTCCCGCGTCCATGGCCTACAGCATGCCCAAGTGGTTTTCGACGACTCCGCCCGAGGCGGGACCGGATCAGTCGGCGATCGCGAAACACGAGCAGGAGATGGCCGAGAAGAGCCGCCCTCCGAGTTTCACGATTCAGCCTTACATCTATGAGCAGCGCGTGCGCGTCGTGATTCCGGCCGGGTTCACGCTGCGCGCGCTTCCCGCCGGCAAGACGACGCAACTGGGGACCGCGAGCCTGACCGAGAGCTACAGCGCGGCCGAGCCCGGCGTGGTGCTCGCGACGTTCCGCTTCAACAGCGGCCCGTCGAATCTGACGGCGGAGCAGGCGCTGGCGATGCGCACGGCGATACTCGAACTGCATAAGCGCGAATTTGTCGGGATCATCTTCGACCAGTCCGGCGTGAAGGCGCTGACCGCGGGCCATATCCGCGAGGCGCTGGAGTTGGATCGGAACCTGATCGCGGGAGCGCCCGCGGATGCACTCCAACATCTGCATCTGGCGCGCGCGCTTCTGGACGTTGGGATTGGAGGCGAAGCGCAGGCGGAGGCCAAGCGGGCTACCGAACTCAATCCCCGTTTGCCGGTGGCGTTTACGACCCTGGGCTGGACTCTTGAGCACGATGCGCTGGGTGAGAGGTTCGGCAAGGGGTTCGATCTGCCAGGGGCAATTGCGGCCTACAAGCGCGCCATTGAGCTCGATCCGGAGGACAACGACCCCCGCTTCGACCTCGCGATTCTCTATGAGTTCGACGCGCGCGGAATTCGCTATGCGGCTGATTCCGACATGGCGGCGGCCATCAAGGGTTACAAGGACCTGATGGAGCTGAACAAGGACAAGGGCGAAGACGCGATCGCGCAATATCGCGAGAACCTGCTGTATGCGCTGTTGTATGCCAAACAGTTTGCGGAACTCGACAAGATGCTGGCGACCCTGCCTTCGACCAATTCGCATCGGGCGCTGGCCATCGCCTCGGCGGCGGCGCAGAGAGGCGCAGCGGCGGGAATCGCGGAGGCGGACCGGGGGAATAGTGCATCGTCGGACCGGAACAAGAATCTTCGCTCCGCCGGAACGAAGTTGGCGAACCTCCACCTCTACGACCTGGCGGCCGAAGCCATGAGCGCCGGCATGGAGGGAGGCGATGACGCGGCGACGGCGGCGCGTCAGATTGAGCTTTACAAGGGACTGCGGACGGCGTCGCTCGCTCCCTTGCCCGCAACCGACCCCGCGGCTCCGGTGCAGTTGGGGGTTGTGGGGCTTTTGGCCGGGACGCTCACTTACGATCAGGCGCTGAATATGACCAGCAAGCACGCCTATTCGTCGCCCGAATCTCTCGAGCGGGATGTCAGGAAGGCGTTGGCAGGCGTTGGGTTTCTGAGGCGGGTCGCCGAGAAGTCGGATATGACCGAGAGTGTGCTGCTGGATTTGATTGCGGGGAACACGACGTATTCGTCCAAGGGCGACGACGACAACGGATGGGCGGTGCTGTCGCAGATGCCGGGGGCGGAGCCGGAACATACCTTTGTGGTCAAGGAGGATGGGACCTATCGTATTGTGGCTGGCGGTAAATCCAATCCTAACGACAACGTGCCGGTGGGCAACGAGGTGCTTTGGGCGCTCGGCCACGGCAAGGCGGGCCTGGCGAAGTCGCTTCTCGATTGGAAGCGCGATCTGACCCATAGGCAAGGAACGGACGATCCGTTCGAAGGGCCCCTGCTGCCCCGCTTCTGGACGATCGGCAGCTCCAAGCCGGGAGCGGATTCGCCTGAGGCCATGAGGCTGGCGGGGATCTCTCTGCTGGCCGGCTCCATGGATGCAAAGCCCTATCTGGCGGAGATCGCGGCTGACCGGGAGAAGGCGAGCGGACAACGGCAGACCGATCTGGACCTGTTGCTGGCGGTGAGCGCGATGGACGCCGAGCAACCGGTGATCGGCATGCCGGCGGCGAAACGGCTGCTTGAGCAGGAGCCGGATTCAGTGCTTGCGCTCGACCTTCTTGGACACGGTTACCAGTTGCAGAACGACCCCCAAAGTTGGCAGGCCTTGCTGGCGCCCCGGCTGGCGAAAAAGCCGGACGACCGGGACTTGCTGACGGCGCAAGTGCAGGCGTTCGAGCTTGCCCATGACTTCAATGCCGCGCAGTTGGCTGAGAAGAAGGTTCTGGATTCGGGCAAGGCGACCCTTGAAGATTACAACAGCTATGCTTGGATTGGGCTGTTCCACAATGACCTCGGCGACGACATTACCAAGGCGGCGCAACAGTCTGTGCAAATGGGAAGGAATTCCGGCTTCGCCGAACTGCACACTTTGGCCTGCATCTATGCCGCCCAGGGTAAGACGACCGAGGCGAGACAGGTGCTTCAAGAGGCGATGTATGCCGGGAACATGGCGGAGCCAGACTCCGCCGTCTGGTACGCCCTGGGACTGATTTATGAGCAGTACGGGGCAAAGACGGCGGCGCTCGATGCTTACCGCCGCGTCCAGGCGCACGAATTCGACGATCACACCTACATAGATCCTGTTTCAACGTACGTGTTGGCTCAAGACCGGATTCGGGCGTTGAGCAACTAGGCCTCTGACCGCGCAATTTCGTGCGTGGCGATTGAGTGCTGTGGTATCCCACCAACCCTAGGCGCAAAAACAGAGGCGCGCCAAGGGTGGGGCGCCCGATCTTGGTGCAAGAACAAGCGGTCAGAGACCAGAGCGCGGGCGGCAAGGTGAGGGCCGTCTGTCCTGGAGGTTTTGCCTGTCCCGGACGAAGAAGATGTCTCCGCGCTGCCAACCGCTTACTGCGCAAGAAGGACGTAAAGGACTCATTCCAGTGTCCGAAGATGCAGTTCCCAGTTCGGCGTTTCGCTTCCGCCCGGCAACCCCGACCGACATGCCCCGGCTGGTTCCGCTCATCAACTCCGCCTTCTCCATCGAGACGTTCCTTGAGGGCACGCGCACCGACGAAGACCGCCTGGCCGCCATGATGCGGAAGGGCGAGATTCTGCTGGCGGAAGACGGCTCCGGCCAGCTTCTCGGCTGCGTCTACACCGAGGTTCGCGGCGCGCGCGGCTACCTGGGGCAGCTCGCCGTCGACCCCGCCCATCAGGGCGCGCGGCTGGGCCGCTTGATCGTCCAGGTCGCGGAAGATCGTCTGCGGCGCCGGGGATGCGAGGCCGTGGACATCACCGTCCTGAGCATGCGCGCTGAACTGCTGCCCATCTATCGGAGATTCGGCTACGTCGAAACCGGCACGGAGGAGTTCCGCCCGTCTCGGCCGCTCAAACCCGGCGTCGAATGCCACTGCATCGTCATGTCGAAACAGCCTTAAGGCGTCCTGGCCGCCGCCGGAGCGTGCAGATACCGGCTGGCAAAGTCGAGGAACGTGGGCCAGTTCGGCGCCGGCGTGTGCCCGAAGGCGTGCTGGCGGAAGCCCAGATCGCCGTCGATCAGCGCCGTTTCAATGGGCGGGAACTCCGTCGCTCCAAGGTCCTTCTTGCCCAGCAGACGGTAGACCGGACCGGCGCCCACTTCGGCCAGGAACATTCCGCGCGGGTCGGCCCATCCGTCTCCCGCGATGGTTCCAGCGCCGATGAAGACCGGGCGGGGCGCCACCAGCGCAATCAATTCGTGGCTATCGACCGGCAGGTCGCCGGTGGTCAACGGGCCCGCGTACATGAGGAAGTTGCCGTCCATCCAGTGGTACTCTCCCGCCGCCGCCAGGTTCTCCAGGGTTTCGCCGAAGATATGCCGGTAGAGCTTGGCGCCGCCGGTGCCGGAGGAGCTGATGTAGCCGATGGCGAAGCGCGGATCGTAGGCCATGGCCACCAGCGCCGTCTTTCCAAGGCGCGAATGTCCTTCAAGGCCCACCTGCTTCGCATCGACGTCCTTGTCGGTCTCAAAATAGTCGAGCGCCCGGCTGGCGCCCCAGGCCCAGGCACGCAGCGTGCCCCAATCGTCCAGCTTGCGCGGCTGGCCCTTGTTCATCAGGCCGATAATCCCCTCGGTCAATCCGGCGCCGTTGTCCGCCTGGAAGCACGTGGGGCTCAGAATCGCATAGCCCCAGCCCCGCGCCAGCACCTGCTGCTGCCACGGCGGCCCGGTATTTCCAGGCCCCCCTGGAATCATCTCGGGAATGCTCTTGGCGATAGCTGCCATGAATTCATCGCTGAAGGCCAGCTCCATGATCACCGGAACCGGACCGGCGGCATGGGCCGGAGTGGTCAGCGTCATATCGATGTTGACCGCAATCTGCGGCCAGGCAGAGTTGTCCACGCGGCCATTCAGCCTCTTGGTCACGGCCGGAACGCCGCCCACGGTCTCTGCCGTCGTGCTCACCACCTCCCAGGTCACCCTGGGCAAATGGGGGGGAACGCGGCCCAGTATCTCGCCATCGAAGTCCTCGACGATCTCCGGCCGGCGCTTCGTCCACCACGCCTTGGCCGTGGTCACGCGCTTGCCGTTCTTCAGCAGCAGAGGGTCCGGCAAACTGGGGTAGACGTTGGCCTTCGACTCGTCGTAGTTGACGGCGTTGGGCGACTTGGGGTCATGGCTGGCGCCGGGCCGCAGCTCCTTGATGCCCAGCAGGTCCATCAGCCGCTGATGGTCCTTCTCCGCCACGGCCGCACGCATAGCCAATTGCTCCGGCGTGGGCGCGGGCCGGGGTTGGGCCGGAGGCGGTGGAGGAACAGCGGGCGCCGTCTGCGCCGACAGCCGGCATAAGGCCGGGCAAACAAGAAGAATCAGCGCCATCGCCAGAAAACCGCGACACGCTATCGGCCGCAATGCAAAGACGGAAGACCCTTTTTCCATGACCTTTCCCTCCAGAAAACCCAAGCGACCCCAAGCATATCGATCCGCTTCAAGTTGGGCAAGGTCGTCCTTGAGCGGGATTCGGTTCGAGCCGGGCAATGCGCTCGCCTCCATGCGTCGTGCGTTCCCAACTGTCCCGTGGGAATGCGGGGCTCGCGCACCCTATCCGCAAACGAAAGTACTCAAGTCCAGCAGGCTTGCGCCGATGAGATGAGCGAACCACCTGAGAAAGGCTCCCGGCATGACCTGGCTCCGCAACCTCCCCGTCTCCCGCAAGTTCACCTTTGCGTTCGGCATCGTCTGCGGTCTGTGCATCGTACTGGGGGCTTACACTTTCATCACCTTTCGCGGTATCGCCGCCAAGAGCGCGGATGTGAGCGACAACTCGGTTCCGTCTGTGCTGGCGCTGGCGGATATACAGTGGTCGGCAAACTCCGTGCGCCGCGAGGATCTTGAACTGCTGCTCTGCCAGACGCCCGCCTGCTCGGCCGATCACGGCACAAAGCGCCAAAAGGCCATCGATGTCTATCAGAACGCCGTCAGGGCGTACGAACCGAGGATCGCCTACCCGGGCGAGCGCGAACTCTTCCAGAGGTTCTCCGACTCGTTCGCGCAATATTTGGGCGCCAGCAATCGCGCCGGCACGCTTCTGGCAGCCGCCAAGACCGGCGATGCCCTGGACCTGCTGGCGTCGGACTCCGTCATGGCGAACCACAACGCGGCGCTGGCAACCATCTCCGACGACCTTAACCTCAACGCCAGGTACGGCACGGAGGAGTCCAAGACCGCCACCTTTGCCAGCGACCACGCCACCTGGGTCAGTAGCGGAGTTACGTTCTTCATCGTCCTGCTCTGCGCATTCATCGGCTTCCAGCTCACGCGACTCATCGCCCCACCCCTGCAAGCCGCCACGGCGGCGCTGGAGCGCGTGGCCGAAAAGGACCTGACCGTCAGCGTGGCCGAGTGCGGCAGCGACGAGATCGGCCGCCTTTCCGCCGCCTTGAACACCAGCGTCGCCTCCATGCGCAGTGTTCTGCAATCCGTCGCCCAGGGCGCGGAAACGCTCTCCGCCGCTACCGCGGAGATCAGCACCCGCGCAGTCGAGCAAGCCGGCAACGCCCACACGCAGTCCAGCAAGACCAACCAGATTGCCGCCGCGGCGCAGGAGATGACGGCTACCATCGGAGAGATCAGCCACAACGCCGAGAGCGCGGCGGGCGCCAGCCGCATCTCGGCTGAGACCGCCGATCAGGGCGGCGCCGTCATGCAGGCCGCGTCCGTCACCATGGAAAAGATTGCCGCCGCCACCAGTTCCGTCTCTGAGAAGATGACCTCGCTGGCGCACCGCTCCGAGGAGATCGGCAAGGTAGTCAACGTGATTCAGGAGATCAGCGAGCAAACCAACTTGCTGGCCCTCAATGCGGCCATCGAGGCGGCTCGCGCCGGAGAGCACGGCCGTGGTTTTGCCGTGGTCGCCGGCGAGGTCCGCCGCCTTGCTGAACGCACCAAGGGGGCCACGGAAGAGATCGCGGGCACCATCCGCAGCATTCAGGAAGAGACCCGCCAAACCCTCCAGGTGATGCACGACAGCCGCACCGCCGTCGAATCCGGCATGGGTGAAACCGCCCACGCCCGCCGCAGCCTCGAGGCTATCATCGGCTCGTCCAAGCAGGTCGAGCACCAGATTCACCTCATCGCCACCGCCGCCACCCAGCAGACCTCCGCTTCCGGCGAGATCTCCGAATCCGCCGGCCAGATCTCCCAGCTCTCCATCGAGAGCGCGCAGGGCGCCGAGGAAGCCGTCGAAGCTCTCAAGAACCTGGCATCGCTGGCTGCCGACCTGGATGGCATGATCCGCCAGTTCCGCTTGGAAGGAGCCGCGCGCTCCGGCGGAACACTCCGCGGCCAGGGCCAGCCCGCCTTGCACCACAACCTGAGGCCAGCACACTACTAGGCCAGGCGCGACGACGACCGGGCATCAGCCCGGGATTCTTCCTGGCGGCATCGGCGTTTATCAGGAGCGATCCGGGTTTAGTGTGGGCTCGTGCTATCCCAGACCTCAGAATCGAGCCGCGCAGCGACGAAGACCATTCGCCAGGGAACCCAGACCTAGGGCACCCGCCCTTATTGCTGCCGCGCGCTACGATTCGGGTCATTCGTCTATAATTGCCTGCATGCCCACCACGCAAGAGGAGTTTAAAGAGAAACTGATCTCGATTGTTCAAGCGCATTACGCCGCGCATCGTACACCGCTACTCCTGGCGCGGCTTGGAACCGAACTCGACAAGGCAGATGCCTGGCCTGCCAGTCGCGAACAGCGGAATCTCAAACAGTTGATTACCGATCTTGCGACTCCGGACGTTGAGCTTGTCTGGGATAAGCGGTCGCCTGCGTACATTGCAGTGGCGACGCCAGATGTGCGAGATGCCGTCATCGGTCAAGTCGAGGAGAAGGTTGGTGTGCGATCCATGTCCGTCAGGCTGGAGGATATCGTCCGGCCGGTGCTTCTAGCCTTCTGTATCGATGCACATGGTCAGCCGGTCTACATAAGGCGTTCACATCCTTTCCGATACGAAATTGGGGAGGTTCCAGCAGATCAGGCCGCAGACTTCGTTCTCGTCGATGCGGAGTTTCGCCGCCCTGGACTTCGAGTTGACAGGCTGCAGGCTTTGGCTGCGACGGACAGGGTGGATCTCACAAATCGCTTCCAAAAATGGGCGCTAGCTCATGGCTTGGTCGTCCAGCAGTTTTACAAGCCGGACAACGAGAACAAGGAAAGCGTTGATTCAGGAACGACTGCTCTCGATAGACTGTTGAACGCCCAGACTCCTGACGTGGCGCAGCGCTTGATGATTCCGGCTGATATCGCCCAGATATTGGCTAGGCTCCGTTAAGCTATGAGGAAGCCGAAAGCTAAACGGACGTTACCTGGCGAGGGTGCCGGATATGCAACGACGCCGGTTGATCTCTTCCTCTTGGCTGGTATTCCCAATCCTCTAAATGTACGGATTGAGGAGTCACTCAGGAGAATTGCGGGGACATCTGCGAAAGTGGTGACGGTAGCTTCCGCAAGCTACGACGGCCCGCTGTACCGAAATACCACAGTCCAGTCGCTTTTGCGAGCCGCCGGTCAGTTTTCCGTGAAGCGTTTGCGGAACCAAGCTGCTGACACTCCTCCTCGGCCGAGGCGATTGGCACTCTTCTACGTGCCGGCTTCTGACGACGACCTGTTGCTGAAGGCGTTTGACTACTTCATCTTTCCAGTGCCTCTACGAGAGCTTGCCGAGTTCGATAATCTCGGCCGCCAGAAGCGCCATGACCGCGTTTCGTGTGAGCGAGCAACTGCCGCAGCTTTGGACCTGTATGCTCTCGAGCTCCTAACCTGGATTCTGCCGCGCATCGAGGGTCGACGCTCGACCGAGCAGTTGCTCCTGCCGCCGCAAAACTTCCACTTGCCGCAGCAGGTGATCGGAAGCTTCTTCCTCGAACTCACTCGCCGGACTCGATCATGGGAAGACGCTGCTCTTGCGGAGGTGGAGCCCGAAATTTTCGAACATGACCAGTTGCCAAGGTTCCTCCGCCATCAGGAACGACTTGCCATGTTTCGCGATGCGCGAAATGTCATCTTTCCGAGTGCGAGGGCCACAGAACTGCACTGGCGACTGCCTGAGCTAGGGCCAGATTCCGAGGTTGCGCAATTCCAGGATTTCCTGCGTAGCACTTACCGCTTCGGAGCGCCGTTGCCGGACGGATTTCATCATGATGGTCAGCTGGAATGGGGAAATGAGTTCGACCGTATGCCATTCGACTGCTCGCGTGCGGGAAGAATCGAGGTTTCTGGAAGTCACGTCAATATCTATCCGAATGACTTCATCAGAGCAGGGAATTGACCCCAAAAATGAATGCCGCAGACCTAGCATGTAGGCTGCGGCACATATGTTGAACAACTGTGGTCGCTCTAACCTACGTCCCAGCCGGTCGATCTGGTTAACCTCGGAAGGTGTAACCGACCACGGCGATTGCAGCTTACGCCGCAATCGAAGGACCCAAATCGGGTCATCGGATCTCAAAGCCGAAGCTCTGGCGCTTTTCCGTTTTCAAGACGGTCCGCGCGGATGCCGTTACGCAACCTCAGTAACGTTCACCATTATGATCTCACGCATCACTCTCAAATGCAAGCGCTGCAATAGATTTGAAATGAAGCACTTGATTCTAGGCACTTTTGCCTCTGGCTTGCACATCGGGATTCCTTCAGATCGCGTCAACAGTATTCGAGTTCCAGAACAGCGCTTTCAATCTATGAACGATCAGTACTGTGAAGTCGCCAGGTTTCACCGATTTTCCTACGCAACAACGTCTTTCAGCTCGCTGCGCACCTTCTCCGACTTCAGGGCCTGCTTGCTTATCGCGGAATGCGCCGCCAGGGCGTTTGTGATGAGGTTCAGGATGCCGCTGGCAAGATCGGTCCGGCCTGCCCGTTCGCCATCGCCGCTTCAGTCTGCCCAGGCACGTTTGCGAACTGCACCGTTGCACGCTTCCTGGCGCGCGCCATCCCAGGCTCCTCCCACTCCAGTTTGTCTCCTTGGCGCCGGTACAGAACTCGCCGGGCGCTCCATTGCGCTCTGTGGATTCCCATTCGCCGGATGGGAGCGGCGGTTTCCTTTGGCTCCGCCCTTGACGCGCGCCGCCCCAGATGATCGACTGGTTCGGGACCATCTATGACTGAACCTGTGCGTATGCCTCAGTTCACACTCGACGATTACGAGCAGGCCTTTGCCGATCGTCATCTGCTGCATGGCGTGGTGGCGAAGTGGGCGAAGGACAAGCCCGACGCTCCCGCCCTCCTCAGCGCGGATGGCAGCCGCGCGGTTACCTGGAGCGAATTCGACCGCGCCACCACGGCGCTGGCGAAGGAATTGCTGCGCCTGGGCTTCGTCAAGGGCGATTTCCTGGTGACCTTGTTGCCGCTGTCGGTGGATCACGTCTTGTTGGAGTATGGCTGTTTCAAGGTGGGCGTGATCGTCGCCCCATTGGATCTTCGCCTGTCACCCACCGAGGTGATTCGGGCGTTGGAGATTCTGCGGCCGCGCGGGTTTGCCGGGTTGGGTGCGAAGGCGCCGTTCGACTTTCGGCCGCTGTGGCGCGCCTTGCAGGCGCATTGCGGATGGATTCAGGATTGGATCGCGGTGGACTCGGACGAGGCGATTCCAGGCGCGCGGCCGTTTGCTTCGCTCGCCGGGCCGGCGTGGCGAAGTGTGACGGATGCGAGCCCAGGGACGGCTGGCGATTCTGCCGCCTTGACCGGGATCGCTTCCGCCGTGACCGAGGAAGATGGCGCGCTGGTCATCTTTACCACCGGCTCGACCGGCTCGCCCAAGCCGGCCTTGCTCTCGCACCGCAACATCACGGTACAGAACATGTGCATGTGCGGCGCCTTTTTCGGCGGGGACCGCGGCTCCCGCATTCTGGTTAATCTGCCTCCGTCCCACGTGGGGGGCCAGACGGAGGCGCTGATGAGCATCCTCTTCGGGGGTGGCACGGCGGTTCTCCTGGAGGTCTTCGACGCCGGCCGCTCGTTGCGCGCCATTGCCCAGCATCGAGTGGAGATACTGGGCCAGATTCCAGCCATGTTCAACCTGGAGTGGATGCTGAAAGACTACGATCGCTGCGATCTCTCCAGCCTGAAGTTCGCCGCCTATGGCGGACATGGGGTGTCGCGGCCCTTCATAGACCAGCTTGCCAAAATGGCACCGGTGATCGGCAGCGGGCTGGGGCTCACCGAAACCGCCGGCTTCTGCACCTATATTCAGGCCGGCGCGGACGGCCGGGAGACGATTCTGGCCGGGCTTGGCCAGGACATGCCGGTCTATCCATGCTTCATTCGCCAGCCCATGCGCGCCGATGGCAACGCCGGCGATGAACTCAACTCCGGCGAGATTGGCCACGTCTGCTTTCGCGGGCCGCAGACCTTTCTTGGCTATGTCAACGATCCCGCGGCTACCGCCCGGGCTATTTCGCGCGACGGCATTTTGTACACCGGCGATCTGGGATACAAGGACGCGGAGGGCCTGCATCTGACCGGGCGCGACAAATGGGTGATCAAGTCGCTTGGTTACCAGATATTCCCTGGCGATGTGGAGAGACATATCTGCGGCCTGGCGGACAAGGTGGCCAACTGCGTGGTGGTCGGCGTGGCGCATGAAGTGGTCTCCGAAGCGCCCGTGGCCGTGGTGGAGAAGAAGCCCGGGGTTGAGTTGAGCAGCCAGGAACTGGACCGCCACGCGCGTTCCCTGCCGTCCTATATGCGGCCGCGCCACTGGATCGTTGTCGAACCCGGCCAGATGCCGTTGAACCGCGTGGTCAAGCCGGACTACGTGCGCGCCCAGGAGATGGCTCGCCAAGAGATCGCACAGTTGCGCGCCCGCGGCGAGTGGGACAGCAGACACACACGCGAGCCGTGAGATATGCCGGCGGCGTTTCCGTCAAGCAGCCATGGCCGGGATGCCGAAGAGGATTGCGTGAGAGGCCTTATTGGCGGAGCCGGAACTCCGGTTGAGAACAACAGGCGCGCGACAGGGGAAGCCTCACGAAACCTCGGGGTAAAGCAGTTCGGTAAACCGCGGATCGTCCATCATGCTTTGGAAGTCGTTATCGACGCGGGCCTGAAGCCGGTTCCTGGCGTTCAATTCGATGGCCCGCGCAAGGTGCCTGAGACAATCCTGCGAGCGCCCGGTGATGGAGTCCACCAGGGCAAGCCCGTAGAAGGCGTAGTCGGCCTCCTGATGATCGGCCAGAATACTGCTGAACTGCTCGCGCGCCTCCTCGTAGTAGCCGGTATTGAGAAGCGAGACGGCGTAGTCGTTGTGCTCCTCAGGGGTCAGGAAAGTCAGCCTCGACTGCTCCAGCTGCCGCTGGCAGGTGTGGATATACATCTGGCAGCGTTCCCTGATCTCGGGCGGCGCGGCGGGAAGCAGCTTCTCAAAGGCGGCCAGCGCCCTTTCGTACCTTCCCTGTTGCACCAGTTGCACGGCAGCCTGATAGTGCTGGCTGGCGGATCCCGCGCCCGGGGCGGCGTGCCCGCCGGGCTTGGCAGCCGGAGGAGGTGTTTTCTTGCGGCTGGGCGCCGCGGATCGGGCCTCTTGCGTCATGAATTTGCCGGGAGCGCGCCTGCCTGAACGCACGGTTAACCCCGATAACCGCCTGCTGGAACCGTGCATTTTGGAATCGCGCTGCTAGGCCCTCTTTATACCTATAACCCCGCGTTCCGTCAATGGGCAGCCGGGACGGCGCCGCCTAACCGCCGGACTCCATGCGATTTCTCCGGTAGACGGCCGGGTTCAACGAGGGGTCGTTGTACATCTTCAACTGGCGGTAAAGCTTGAAGCGGCGCGTGCCGGCCAGGGTCTGGCGCCACAAGTCGTCAAGACAGCCGGCCAGGTCGGCGCGCTGCTGTTCCAGGATGGCCAGCCGCTCGCGATTGCGCTCGGCGTGGCCCGCGGGAGCGTCCCCGCGCCCGGCCTCCTCGCGCGTGTGGTAGATCTTCAGCGCCAGGATGGAGAGCCGGTCGATGATGAGCCCCGGCGGCTCGGAGTTCAGCTCGGCCTCTGGGTTGGGCAGGCCCTGGGTTGCCAGCCAGCCGAGCAGCGCGCGATCCAGTTCCTCGGCCAGGTCGCTGCGGCGCTGGTTGGTCACATCCACGCGGCGCTTCACCCTGGCCACTTCGGCGTCGGTCGCGTCGGGAGCGCGGGCCTCGTCCTCGATGTGCCAAAGTTCGAAGTTGGCGCGATGCTGGCGGGCGACCGCATCCAGCCATTCCGGTGCCGCTTCGCCGGCGGTTTCATTTGCTGCCAGGATCACCGGGCCGGCCTCCGCGGTGTGCCGAGCGGCTTCGCCCGGCGACGCGTGCCAGTCGCGGGTCAGCCGGTCGTGAAGGGCGACGATGGCGTCCGCTGAGAGCATTCTGGTCAGTCCTTGGAGCGGCGGCCTCAGTGCAGCGGCGGCCGGCTGCATGCGCAACGTCCATGGTAGAAGAATCTTCGCATGAGGTCTATGCCGGGGTCGATTTCAGCTACACGCCGAGTTCGCGTCGAATCGCATCGGCGATGGCGTCGGCGTGATGATGCATCGCCGCGTCGCTTTCCGCTTCAATCATGACCCTGGCGAGTGGCTCTGTGCCGCTGTAGCGGATGACCACGCGGCCTGAGTCCCTTAACTCCTCTTCGGCGGCGCGGATGGCGGCGGCTACCGTGGGGATGGACTCAAGGGGCCTCTTCTCGCGGACCTTGACGTTGACGATGACCTGCGGGAAGACCTTCAGGTCGCCGGTCAACTCTTCGATGGATTTGCCGGTGCGGGCGATAAGGTCGAGGACGACCAGGGCGGTGAGCAGGCCGTCGCCGGTGGTGGCCAGATGCGGAAACAGAATGTGGCCGGACTGCTCTCCGCCGAGCGCGGCGTGGTGCTTGAGCATCTGCTCGAGGACGTAGCGGTCGCCGACCGGGGCGCGCAACATGCGAATGCCGGAGCGGCGCAAGGCCGCTTCAAGCCCCATGTTGGACATGGTGGTGGCGACGACCAGATCTCCGGTGAGCAGGCCGCGGCCCTTGAGGTCGCGGGCGGCCATTAGCAGAATCGCGTCGCCGTTGAGAACGTTGTTCCGCGAGCCCGCCAACATGCAGCGGTCGGCATCGCCGTCGAAGGTGAGGCCGAGGTCCGCTCCAAGCGCACTCACCTCAGCGGCGACGAGTTTGGCGTGAAGGGCGCCGCAGTTCAAGTTGATGTTGCGGCCGTCGGGGGCGATGTGGAGGAAGGTCACGCTTGCGCCCAGGCGGCGGAAGAGTTCGGGAGCTACGGCTGCGGCGGCGCCGTTGGCGCAATCGGCCACGATGCGCAGGCCGGCGAGCGAGAGCCCCGGCACGCAGTCGATAAGGGATTGAATGTAATCGGACTGGAGGATGGGGTCGTCTCTGACGGCACGCAGATGAGCGGGATCGGGCGCGGTAACCTGGGCGGCGTGATGGAGGATCTCGTCTTCCATGGCCAGTTCGACCGCATCGGCAAGCTTCAAACCGTCGGCGCCGAAGAGCTTGATGCCATTGTCCTGCCAGGGATTGTGGGAGGCGGAGAGGACGACGCCGGCGTGGAAACCGTAAGCGCGGGCGAGAAAGGCGACGGCCGGAGTGGGCACAATGCCGGCGCTTTCAACGCGTGTGTGCGCCCGCCGCAGGCCGGCGGCCAGAGTGGCGGCGATCCAGGGGCTGGACTCACGCGTATCGCGGCCGAGAATCACCCTGGGGGCCGCTGTGGTCTTGCGCAGGGAGTGGCCGAGGGCCAGGCCGACGGCGAAGATGGTGGTGGGGTCGAGCGGATATTCGCCGGCGATGCCGCGGATGCCGTCGGTGCCGAAGAGTTTGCGTGCGGCTGGTGCGATCGCTGCTGCGGTCATAGGCTCCATCTTCGATTCTAGCGCCTGGGGGCGGCATCGTGGGCTGCGGCTCCCACAAGGCTCGACGTTGCTTCGACGCGGCTGGTGAAGGCGCCGTCGGCCAGGCGGGTGGTGAGCCGGTCGCCGGGCGTGAGCTGGGCGGCGGAACGGATAAGGTTGCCTGCGTCGCTGAGCACCAGAGCGTAGCCGCGATCGAGGACGGCGAGGGGCGAGAGCGAGTGAAGGCGGGCGTCGAGGGCGGCGAGGCGGGCGGCAGTGGCCTGGTGAAGGCGCTCGATGGAATGGTCAAGGCGGGCGCGGCACGCCAGGAGGCGTTGGCGGGCCTGGGCAAGAGCCTGGCGGGGATCGCGGCGCAGGACGGCGGCGGCGAGGCCGGCGATATGGAGTTGGCTCTGGCGGAGTTGGCCGGCGAGGGCCGATTCAAGACGGAAGGCGAGATCGTCGAGACGCTGCGCCGAGCGATGGAGCACCGTGGCGATGCGGGACGCGGCGCGGTCCGGCACAGCGGAGCGGGTGAAGCGCTGGCGGCTCTGCAAAAGCTGGAAGCGGATGGCGCGGTCGAGACGATGGGATTGGTTGGCGAGGCGTTCGGCAATCTTGTGCTGGGCTTCGGTGATCAGTTCAGCGGCGGCCGAAGGGGTAGGAGCGCGGAGGTCGGCGGCGAAATCGGCGATGGTGAAGTCGGTCTCATGGCCGATGGCGGAGACTACGGGCAGGCGCGAGGCGGCAATGGCTCGGGCGACGCGCTCCGAGTTGAAGGCGGCCAGGTCTTCGAGCGAGCCGCCGCCGCGGGCGAGGACGATTACGTCTACCAGGCCGCAATCGCGGGAGCTGGCCGCGTTGAGCTGGGCGATGGCGGATTCGATCTCGGCGGGAGCCTGCTCGCCCTGCACGGAAACCGGAACGACGAGGACGCTGAGGCCGGAGTGGCGGCGGGCGACGATGTTCAAGAAGTCGCGGATGACGGCGCCTGCGGGCGAGGTAACGATGCCGACCGTGCGGGGAAAGGCAGGCAGCGGACGCTTGCGCGCCGGCTCGAAGAGGCCTTCGGCTTTGAGGCGCGCCTTGAGCTGCTCGAAGGCCAGCTGCAGCGAACCCGCGCCGACCGGCTCCATGGTTTCCGCCACCAGCTGCATCTGGCCGCGCAGCTCGTAGACGCTGACGCGGCCGCGAACCAGGACATGGAGGCCGTCCTCGGGGCGGAAGCGGAGCAGCATGGCCTGGCGGCGGAAGAGAACGATGGGGAGCTGGGCGTCGGCGTCCTTCAGCGTGAAGTAGAGGTGGCCGGAGGACGCGGGGCGGAAGTTGGAGATTTCGCCCTCGACCCAGACGTCGCCGTATTCAAGCTCGACCAGCTCGCGGACCTGGGCGACCAGCTCGCGGACCGGCCAAATGCGGCGGGCGTGGCGAGGCTCGTCGAAGCTGAGGTCGAGCTGGGGCGCGAATGGATCCGGCGCGGACATTCCACTGAAAGTGTAATTGGTGAGGGATGGTGCGAGGTTTGGTGCTATTCTCAGGAGCCGGCGGGGTTCATGACGCGGCGTGAGGCGTCTCCCCATAGCCGTCACGGCGGCGCGAAGGTCAAAGATTGTAAGCGCCGATGCGAGTCTCGCGGCTGGTGAGCGCGTCCGAGGAGCGGTCCAGGGACTCGTACTCCGCGTCGTGGTCCTTGCGGAAGGCGCGGAAGTCCTCCGCGCTGGTCCAGCGGTCGATGGTGAGGTAGCCGCCGGGGATGTAGGCGTCGCGCAGGAGGTCGGTTCCCAGGTAGTTCGGGGAGGCGCGAAAGAGTTTGGCCCATGCGCCCTCGGGCCCGTACGCGGCTTCAAAGGCGGCAACCTTCTCCTCGGCAATCTCGAACTGCCATACCACCACGAACATGCGTGCCCCGATTCTGTCTTCAAAGATATGGTAACGCAGGGATCAGGGGCAGGGATCAGAGAGCGGCAGGACGGCGGGCTGCGAGACCGGAATGCGTTACTCCACGTGCGCCAGCTTCTTGGGCCTGAATATCCGCATGTAGACGTAGACCAGGAGTTGCAGCGTGATGGCGCCGCAGCAGTCCAGCAGCACGTCCCACACAGAGCCGGTCCGGTTGGGCAGGAAGGTCTGGTGCCACTCATCGCAGCTGGCCACCAGAGCCGTGCCCAGGAGAGCGAGAATGGCGTCGTGGAGGAAGCGGGAGCGGGGCAGAGTCATCCACCAGGCGCGCAGCCACAGCAACCCCATGGCCCCATAGCCGAGGAAGTGGCCCGACTTGCGGATGAAGTGATGCAGGAGTTCCCATTGGGCGTCGGCCACACGGCCGAAGATGGACTCGAAGAGCCAGCGCAGCGGGCCGCTGGTATAATTGGAGCCCATCCATTCGGTCGACTCCATCATGATGACGCTGATACCGATGGCGACCGGCAGCCACGCGCTTATCCAATACTTGAGGCTGCGCCTCTTACTCGACATGATAGTTGGGCGCCTCCCGGGTGATGATCACGTCGTGAACGTGACTCTCGCGCAGGCCGGCCCCGGAAATGCGCACAAACTGCGCCTTCTCCTGCAGCTCCGCGATGGTGGCGCAGCCCAGGTAACCCATGCCGGAGCGCAGGCCTCCTACCAGTTGGAAGACCATGGCCTCCAGCGGACCGCGGTAGGGCACGCGCCCTTCGATGCCCTCGGGAACGAACTTGGCCAAGCGGTTCTGGCTCTCGCGCTCGCGCTGGACAACGCCCTCGGCGCCCATCTCGGCGGTGGCCAGGTCGGCGGTGCTCTGGAAGTATCGTTCGCCGGAGCCCTGGCTCATGGCGGTCAGCGAGCCCATGCCGCGATAGCTCTTGAAGCTGCGCCCCTGGTAGAGAATGGTTTCGCCGGGGCTCTCGTCCACGCCGGCAAAGAGCGAGCCGATCATGACCGAGCTGGCGCCGGCGGCGATGGCCTTGGTGATTTCGCCGGAGTACTTGATGCCGCCGTCGGCAATGATCGGAACGCCGCGTTCGCGGGCGGCGCGAGCGGCTTCCGAGATGGCGGATATCTGCGGCATTCCCGCGCCGGTGACCATGCGGGTGGTGCAGATGGAGCCGGGTCCGATGCCCACCTTGATGGCGTCGGCGCCGGCCTCGATCAGCGCCAGAGCGCCCTCGCAGGTAGCCACGTTGCCGGCCAGAAGGCCCACCTGGGGAAAGCGCTTCTTGACTTCGCGGATCGCCTCCAACACCCGCGAGGAGTGGCCGTGAGCCGAATCGATGGCCAGCACATCCACGCGCGCGCGCACCAGCTCAGCCGCGCGCTCCAGAAAGTCGCCCGTGGCCCCGATGGCTCCGCCCACGCGCAGCCGCCCCTTCTCATCCTTGCTGGCGTTGGGATACTTGAGCTTCTTCTGGATGTCCTTGACCGTTATCAGGCCTCTCAGATTGTAGTGATCGTCGACCACCAGCAGCTTTTCCACGCGGTGCTTGTGGAGGATCTGCTCAGCCTCTTCCAGCGTGGTGCCCACGGGAACGGTAATCAGGTTCTCCTTGGTCATCACTTCACCGATGGGAATGTCGGTGCGGGTCTCGAAGCGCAGGTCGCGGTTGGTGAGGATGCCCACCAGCTTTCCGCCCTGCGTAACGGGCACGCCGGAGATCTTGTAGCGGCGCATCACTTCCAGGGCGTCGCCGATCATCTGTTCGGGTCCGATGGTTACCGGGTCCACGATCATGCCGCTCTCCGAGCGCTTTACCTTGTCAATCTCGCCCGCCTGGTCACCGATGCTCAGATTTCGGTGCACAATGCCGATGCCGCCCTGCTGGGCCATGGCGATGGCCATGCGCGACTCGGTCACCGTATCCATGGCGGCGGAGAGCAGCGGGGTGTTCAGCGTGATTTCGCGGGTCAGCTGGGTTTGCGTGCTGACCTGCACAGGCACCACGTCGCTGTACGCGGGCACCAGCAGCACGTCGTCGAAGGTGAGGGCTTCCGGTAGGTTCTTGGCTAGCATAATGCTCTGATGCGCCTGGCGGGCCGGAAATCGTGTCCCCGGCGCGGCAGGCGCTTGCAGTCCATTGTAACGGAGGAGACCTGGGCGCGTTGGAAGGCCGCCGTTTCCAGTTCATCTGCCGGTGACTTTCGGAGTATTGTTCTAGTGACGCATTTTGCGTTCATTTTCCGCAGTCTATGGTGAGAGCGGTCTAGCTCCCGGAAAGGTCAGGTTCCTGTCCAGATGCTTACACAAAGACGATTTTCCGTGTTTCTTTCGTTGTCCATCCTTGCTCTGTGCGCTTGCAAGGCGAGCACGCAAGCGCCGGCGCCAACCCCGCTGACAACCATCACCGCTCCCCAAGGGGGCAAGATCGTTTACGGCGCCGTGGCCGGAGCCACCACTCAGTCGGCGGTCATGACCAAGTTCCTGAGCACAATCCATAACAACTGCGGCGAGAAGCCGCAGATTGGACGCGTCTTCCAGTTCACCGGAACCAATTCGGTCGGGGTCTTTTTCACGGTGACCGACCATCCGGAGGGAAACCTCCCGCTGGCGGGCATGGTGATTGCCAGGTCGACCGGCCCCAACCAGGCGGATGGAGCGATGATCTACGACCTTGCATCGCGCTTCGGCCAGACCGTGAACCCCATGCTCCAGCAGCTCTCCAGCGTCTGGCAGCCGGGCGGCCAGGCGGCTGCTTCCGGCGCGGGATTGGCGCCTGCCGCAGGCGGATCCGCTCCAGCAGCGGGCTCCAGCGCCTCCTCCCCGGCTGGCGCCGCATCTGCATCCTCCGTTCCGCTCCACCCCGTCACCGCGCCGGACAACTCGGCGAGCCTCTCAGTCCCCGATGGGTGGACGGTGGATCCCCAAAGCTACCGTGGCGCCATTATCGTGCGCGGGCCGAACGGCGAGCAATTGGGTCTGGAGATGAACCGCGGCGGTATCGATCCCACCAACGCCTTTCGGGCCAAGTATGATGCGCACGGCCAACTCGAAGGACCCGGAACCGTGGTCTATGCCTTCCGCGGCGATCTGACCAAGGAATTCGTCAACGTCTTCCAGGCATGGCGGCAGGCAGGCGGCCAGGGCCCGGCCAAGATCCAGGTGGACAATATCCAGGAGATGCCCGAGCCTCAAGGCACCCACGGCGTGATGGCCAACGGGCAGATGGATCCTGACGGCAAAGGAATGCAGTTCTTCAGCGACCTGATGACGGTGACCGATCCGACGCGCGACTACGGCTCATATTCCGTGACTCTCAGCCATGCGCTGCTGCCCCTTGCCATCGCCGACAAGGAGAAACCAATCGTGAACTCGATCATCAAGACCTATCAACCGAACATGCAGGTGGTGAACGCGGAGAACACGAAACTGCTGCAGCAGAAGCAGCAGTCTGACCAGCAGACGCTGGCGGCGGCCCAAGCGAGGGTGAACCAGATCAAGCAGATCGGCGCAAACGCCACAGCCCGCATGAACGCGACCGAGGCCGCCAACGACGCCCAGCATGCCTCCTGGAACGCGGGCCAGACCGCCAGTGCCCAAAACTCGACTGGCTTCAGCAACTACCTGCTCGATCAGTCGGTCGTCCAGAACAACGCGACCGGCGCCCACGGCACGCTTTGGAACAACGCCGCCGAGGGTCTGGTGCAGTCCAATCCCAACAAGTACTCCTACGTCAGCAACCCCAACCTCATCCCGGGAACGGATTTCTGATCTTCGCGCTGCCGCCGCCCGCCCCGCGCAGAGGTTTGGAGCGGGCGGCGGATCGGCGGAAAGCGGCAAGTTGGGACCAGTGTTGCGGACTCCCGCCTCTTGCCCTTTTCTTCAAACCGCTTCCGCATCGACACATGCAGCGCTGTCAGGATAGAAATGCACGCAGGCCGGGAGGCTGTATTGCGCTTGTGTTCTCCGGTGAAGCGACCGCGGCGACAGGATGGGACGAGCCTGCTTGGACGATTTGCCGATGAGGAAATTGGAGGTCTCAGAGCGCGGCGAAGAGAGTTGCCGCGTGCCGGGGACCCGTTGTGGCGTGAGTTGGGAGTGTGCGCAAGGCGCCGGCGATCCTCTCCACCATGAGTTTGAGAGGCCTGGCCGAAGCTGAAACAGATACTCCCCGCAGCCCAGGCTCGCGGCGGGGAAGAACTCTGCCATGCAATGAGAAAGGCCCTTCCAAGCATTACCCCGGAAGAACCCGCAGCCTCGTTCAAAACCTGCCTCAACCGGGTACGGCTAGCACGATCATGCTCTGGCTGATGGGATTCTGGTGGGCCTGCAGGGATTCGAACCCCGAACCAAGGGATTATGAGTCCCCTGCTCTAACCGTTGAGCTACAGGCCCTTCCATGACTTGGCGCAACCGCCCTCGTCGGTGTAGCGGGCGGCAACGTTTCGGCTCGATGTTCCGCAAGCCCTGCAAGCATTGTATGGCGTGGGGAGTGGAGCGCAAAATCGGCGTGGAAGATCGCGCGGCGCTCTTCTCCGATCCTGGGGGTGCGCGCAGGCGCAATCGCCGCTCCCTTCAGGCGCGGCGGCGCACACCGTCGCAGGCTCATCTGCCGCCGGAATCGACTCCCTCCTTCAACCTCATCTTGTATTGGACGAGAGTGCGCCTTTACACACCTCCACCCACCCGGTAGACTTGAAATTTCGGGGCCATGCGCTTTATTTTCGCGTGGTGGTTGTCTTCCCCTGCCGTGAGCCGGTATCGTAGGCAAACGGAACGGGATTGAACTCCAGCCCGGACAGATTTCAAGTTCCAGACAAATACGAGGAGAAACACGCATGGCGGTAGAAGAGAAAGTCAAGCAGATCATCGTCGAGCAACTGCAGGTGGACGAAGCCGAAGTGACCCCCGGCGCCAGCTTCCAGGAAGATCTGGGCGCCGATTCGCTCGATGTGGTCGAGCTGGTGATGCAATTCGAAGAGGCCTTCGATCTGGAGATTCCCGACGAAGACGCCGAGAAGATCAAGACCGTGAAGGACGCGATCGACTACATCGAAAAGAACGCGAAAGGCGGCAAGTAGCCCTTGGCCCGCAGAGTCGTTATCACCGGCCTGGGGCTGGTGTGCGGTGTGGGCAACACCGCTCCCGAGGTCTGGCGGCAGCTTCTGGCTGGCGCCAGTGGCATGGGGCCCATTCAGGGCTTCGATACCACTGGCTTTTCGGTCACCTTTGCCGCCGAGGTCAAGAACTTCGACCCGCTCAACTTTGTGGACAAGAAGGAAGCGCGCAAGATGGGGCGCTTCATCCACTTCGCCTTTGCCGCCACCCAGGAAGCCATCGCCCAGGCCGGCCTTGAAATCACCCCGGAGATTGCCGACCGGGTGGGAGTCTTCATCGGCTCCGGGATCGGCGGCTTCGAGATCATCGAGCGCGAGCACTCCAACCTGCTCCAGGGCGGCCCGCGCAAGATCTCTCCCTTCTTCATTCCCGCCGCCATCGTCAACATGGCCGCCGGCCAGTTGAGCATCCGCTACGGCGCCACGGGTCCCATCTCGGCCACGGCCACGGCCTGCGCCACCAGCGCCAACTCCATTGGCGACTCGATGCGCATGATCCTGCACGGCGACGCGGACGTGATGATCGCGGGCGGCGCCGAGGCCGCGGTCACGCCGCTTTCGGTGGGTGGATTTGCCGCCATGCGCGCGCTCTCCACACGGAACAGCGAACCCACCCGGGCCAGCCGTCCCTTCGACAGGGATCGCGACGGCTTCGTGATCGGCGAGGGCGCCGGCATCCTTATCCTGGAGGAACTGGAGTTCGCCCGAGCCCGCGGCGCAAAGATTCTGGCCGAGCTCATCGGTTACGGAATGAGCGCCGACGCCCATCACATCACGGGCATCGCCCCCGAGGGCCAGGGCGCCCAGCGCAGCATGAGGGCCGCGCTCAAGGACGCCGGCATCGCGCCGCAAGAGGTGGGCTACGTGAACGCCCACGCCACCGCGACGCCGGCCGGCGACGGCAATGAATCGCGCGCCATCGAGGCGGTCTTCGGCGAGCACGCCCTCAGCCACACGCTGAAGGTCAGCGGCACCAAGTCGATGACCGGCCACCTGCTGGGCGGCGCGGGCGGCCTGGAGGCCGGCATCTCCGTGCTGGCCCTGGTCAACCAGCAGCTTCCGCCCACCATCAACCTGGACAACGCCGATCCGGAGTGCCGGCTGAACTACGTGCCCAACCACGCCATCGCCCACAGCTTCGACGTGGCCCTGTCGAACTCCTTCGGCTTCGGCGGCATCAACGCCACCCTCATCATGCGGCGCTGGACGGAATAGAGTCCCCGAGTCTCACAAACAGAACAGCGCGAATCCCTCGGGATTCGCACTGCTGGCTCCTCCGGCAGAGACAGGTCTTACCCGGCGATGGCCACGAATCCCAGCCCGATCAGCGCCAGCAACACCCACCAGCCGAAGACCGCGAAGTAGCCCGCACTTCGCTTTGTGCCCGCCACCACAGCAACTCCGATCGAGGTCAGCACCAGATTCCAGATCGTCAGGATATCGGCGTATGTCGCCAGCATGTAGAGCACCGGCGGCGTATCCGGCTTGCTGAGGTAGTAAGCCAGGTTTGTTCCGGCTGGGTTCCCCGGATTGAAGGCCTCCGGTAACGCCCCGGCGAAGAGCGCGATTCCTCCCAGGAGCAGCTTGATTGGCCATAAGACAAGCCCCGCATAAAGAGTCACCGCCAATATCGAGCTGAACGTGGCCTTTCCGCCAAATCCAAAGTTGATGGTTCCCAACAGGACCGCGGCAGCGATGACATCCATAAGGAGCAGGCCGAGCGGCGCCAGCGCCCAGTTGATCTCCTGGGAGATTGGCCCGGCCCGCTCCTGTTGCGCCCTCTGTTCCGGAGTCATGTTCTCCATCATCCGCTTGAAGAACTCCGGCATCTCACGCTGGGAGTTCTCGAACACGACCCCCCATGTCACCTGCGTGGTAATCGCCCCGAAGAGGAAGGTGCCAAACAGCGCCGTAATCAGGAACGGCATCCACCAGCTCCTGTTGCCGCGCTTGATGTCCTCAAACGTCTTCGAGGGTGCTGTAAAGGTGTTGGCAACGCGCTGCCACTGGCTGAGGCCGGAGCCCTCAGGGGCTGGTCCGGCCGCGGATGGGGATTCCAATTCGCTCATGATTCCGCCTTTCGAAAGCCGCTTGGGCTCGACATACGCCTGCCCTTCGCATCGGCCGCGCCCGTCGCGAGTCATCGCACCTTGAAGACGACACGCGACAGACCGCTGGGCTGGTTCCCGGCAACTCCGGGATAGAAATGCTTTCGTCCGCGATTGTACCCTTGAAAGGCGCCGTACAGAAGTTAATTCGAGTTTTCTTCTGTTCAAAAGCCGCAAGCCGGCAAGGCGCACCCATCATTGCCCCTGGGAGGCGGTCTCGTCAGCTTCGGCGGATGGGGGCTCGGTCTCCTCGGTTCGACGGTGTTCCCCGGATGGCGGTTGCGCCGCCTTTCGCCTGGTTCCCGGCGCCGGAGCGGGCGGCAGGTAGCTCTTGTAGACGGTGATATGGAAGCAGGCCTGCTGAAACTCCTCCTCCACATCGATCTTGCCCGCCTCCTGCAAGGGCAGCAGCCGGCTCCGCATCCAGCCAATCTCCTCGCGGCTCATCCCGTGCTTGGCAAGGTCGATGGTGGCCCCGGTCAGATGCGGGCTGGCGATATCGCCGTCGGCCGGCGCGGCATTCCCATTGGTTTCCATCAGCTGCTTCTGGTACTCGACGGTGCGCACCGCCGAGCTGACCTCGAGCGGCCGGTGAAACGCAGCCCCATGGACGCGCGCCAGGTCGCTCAAGAACCGCGCCGTCCAGGGCCGGCAGTAGCGATGGCTTTCGGGCAGATTCTCATTCACGGTCAGCGCCACGGAGACGGGGACCGGAACCAGCATCCCGCGGGCGATGCGATCCGCCAGATCGTCTTCGTCTTCTATGCGCTCCAGCCCGTCGGCCTCGGTCTTGTCGTTCTGCCGCACCAGCGATTCAAGCGACCCCACCAGCGGCGGCGGCATGGCAGCCCGCCCCAGGTGCAACGTGGCAGCCTGGGCCGTCGCCTGCCTCCTGTCCGCTTTCCGGCGCCCAACCGGGCCCCGGGTCTCATGCAAGACCGTGTAGCGGAACTTCGGTCCGCTCGCGCGCCTGGCATGGACGAGGGGATTGGGCTGATTCTTCTTCCGGGAACTGTGGGACGCGGCCGCTGCCAGGGCGCTCTTGTGCGTCTTCGCCGAGGGAACAGGCGAGCCGTTGGCCGCGGTCAGCGACAGCGCAGCCAGCACAAGAACGATCGATGCGGTCCGCAGCATAAGGAGCGTGCGGAGAATCCAGAGCAACTTCAGTTTAGGCTCTCTTGCCTCGAATTCCGAGTGCCTGCGGAGGTGCGGCTTTGTCCGATAATGCGCCGTTCCCCGATCCCCGACCTCTGACCCCTAACCCTCGCCACGGCGAGCCTTCGGCCTGATCCCTGTTCTCAGTCCCCGCGTATAATGAGTATTCAGGTTCTTTCATCTCTCGCGGATGGAGCAATTCCCCTCCCCGCCATGGAACAAGGATGCCCGAACACATCAAGAAGCAGCTTCTCGCCGAGATCGCCATCCTTGAGCACGAGCTCTCCCACGAGCTTCCCGCGGAGATCAAGAAGGCCGTGGCAATGGGAGATCTCTCGGAGAACGCCGAATATCACATGGCCAGGCAGCGCCAGGACTTCGTCAACGCGCGCCTGGGCCAGCTCAAGCGGCGCATGGCCGAGCTCTCGCTGGTGAACCTGACCAACATTCCCAGGGACAGGGCCGGTTTCGGTTCCACGGTGGTGGTCTTCGACTCCACCAAGGACGAGGAGATCGTCTACCGGCTGGTGACCAGCGAGGAGTCCGACGTTGCCAAGGGCCTGATCTCGACCACCTCGCCCATTGGCCGCGGCCTGGTGGGCAAGCGCGTGGGCGACATCGCCGCCATCGTCACGCCCAACGGTAAGCGCAACCTTGAAATACTGAAACTGACCACCATCCACGATGAAGTGGGAGCGGGCGGCGCGGAGAACGGAATCGCCGCCGGCATAGAGAAGTAAGGAAGATAGGAATGACCTGGACCAGCGCTTTTGGCCGCGCCTGCGGCTGGCTTCTCGACCGCATTGTGCATGGCCTGGCGCTCACCCGCATCTCCCCCAACGTGCTCACGTTCATCGGCCTGGTCATCAACATCGTGGCCGCGGTGCTGTTTGGCCACGCCAACGCCAGCAACGCCGACTGGATGTTCTTCTATGCTGGCGTGGTGATCTTCTGCGCCGGCATCTTCGACATGGTGGACGGCCGCGTGGCCCGGCGCAACAACCAGGTCACGGTCTTCGGCTCGTTCTTCGACTCGGTGATCGATCGCTACTCGGATGTGGTGCTGTTCTTCGGCCTGCTGGTTTACTACGGCCGCATCAACCGGTTCCGTTACGTGTGCCTGGTGGCCTTCGTGATGGTGACCTCGCTGATGGTGAGCTATACGCGCGCCCGCGCCGAGGCCCTCATAGGCCAGTGCAAGGTGGGCTTCATGGAGCGCCCGGAGCGCGTTGTGCTCATCATTCTGGGCGCCCTGTTCAACCATTGGGGCGTGATGGCGCCGGTGCTGTGGGTTCTGGCCGCGCTCTCCACCATCACCGTTGCCCACCGCATCGTCTACACCTACCAGAACACCAAGCATTTGGCGCCGCTGGGGTGAGAAAGCGGCCGTCCGCCCGGTTTGAATCCTAGCGCATTTTCACGGATAGTGCAAGGATATGGGTGGGCGGATTCTGGCGCAAGGGTGGGAGACCAGAATGACCCCACAGTTAGGATGCGGTGGGGAAGCCATTTGCCAAGAAGAAACCGGCTGAGAGCTGGCCGAAATAGAGTAGTATTGAAGACACAAGAAAACCCGCCTGCCAGCGGGTCATTCGTGCTTCTGATCTGTCGCGTCCTGCGACGCTTTCCAATAGTGTAGCGCAGGAGTGCGAGCGATGGAAGTCCTAGATTTGACCCTCGCCACTTGGGAAAGTGATGACGGAATGGCCGAGCCTACAGCTAAACAGCGCTTTGAACGGATCGATTCCCGTCTCGAGGGAATCGAAAGGGTTCTTGAACTCAAGCCGCCGGAACCAAGGAGCGCATTTGCCCAATTTCTTGGCCATGTCTGGCAATGGGCCGTCGCAAATAGGTCCTGGGTGATTCCTGCCGCTGCGATACTCGTGGCAATCGGAGGATGGTTCGGAAACCCTTTGTTCAAGTATTGGCTAGACCACAGAGATGACGATTTGAATCATAAAATCGACATCAGAATTGATACCGCATTGAAAGCTCCTGGAGGCGTTCTGGCAACCCTCTCGGATGTGCAGAAGACGACAAACGAGACGAATACATCCCTAAGGACCTTGCAGCCATTCATTCACGACGTAATTAGCCATCAATTTGAGGACGTATCAAAGTTGCCTACGCGAGCGCTTTTGGAGCGTATTCCCGCAGTCAAGAACCTGCTGGCAGTAGCCACGGATCAAGATGTCAAGGTTGATCCTCGGATCGTTGCAAAAACTGGGGAGAAGTTCATTGGAGCGTCCGCCAATAACCCAGCCGCTTGGGAAGGCGCATTAGCGACCGCGGATTATCGCTCGTTTTTGAATGGGCCTGCCCCTTCACTGGAAACCTTCTATCCTTTGGGCTCGCCTTCATTCCCAGGGATTGAAATGACTCATTACCGTTTCGGAGGAGTGGAAGGAAAACCATCCCCGCAACTTGCTCCATCACTAAGGCGGGTTCCTGTTGCCCTATCTGCACACCTTGAATTCATTGCATCACCGGAAAAACAAGAAGCGCAAGAAGGCCCAAAAGCATTGCTCATGGTAGGCGGAGATCTCAGATTGGATGGTCTCTCCATGCGCAGCGTTGTTCTTGAAGGGGTAACGCTCCATTATGAAGGAGGGCCGGTCGTCCTAGAGAATGTGGTCTTCATCAACTGCCAGTTCGTGATTGAAAATGTGGTCAACGGCAGAGCTTTAGGCTCGCAGCTATTACAGGCGTCTAATGTAACTTTCCGTATTCCCTCCGCATAGACCACACAAAACGCCGCAACGCACTATTAGGATATTACCCTCTCGCCATAGAGAAGCGCAACCAGCATTGCCCTTAGCACGTCGCGTGCCATTCCTCCCCTTACGTAAAGTGCATACTTCCGCATAATTACCGTGGACCCCGGTGGGTAGTGCGCGCGATCACGTAATCCTTGATGCGGTCGTAGACCTCACCGCTCACCACGCCATGCTCCAGCAGATCCTGCTTGGTGCGGTAGGGCCGGAAGCGAACGATGCGCCCGGCCCAGCTACGCGTCATGCCGGGAATCTTCAGCAGGTCGTCCACGCTGGCGTGATTGATGTCGACGCGCGCCGCCGGCGCAGGGGCCGTCGCCGATGTTTTGGGCAGGCCGCGGGAGTCCCGATCCTGATTTTGCGCCATCCCCGCCAGGCACACGCACAGCATCGCAACCGCCGCCGCCGTCAATCGCACTCTCGCTTGCACGGCTCCATTCTCCGCTCCGCGCTGCGCTGGCCGCAAGCGGAACATTTGACAGGCCATGGGGTTTTCCCTTAAGGTTTCAAACAGATGCAGGGCTACCGCCATCCCGATCACCACCACCATCATGGAAACTCCATGCCGGCGGACTGCCATGGCCTGAAGTAGACGGCCAGAGAGATCTAAGAAATACTTCAAGCCCGCCGGCACCTTCGCTGGCGGGCTTTTTCGCGCTTGCGCACGAATCCAACCCAGAACCGGAAACGGCCCGGAACAAAGGAAACAATGAGCAACACGACCGCAATAATCGACTTCGACAAGATGGATGGCCTCGTCCCCGGCATCGTGCAGGATGCGCGCACGGGCGAGGTGCTGATGCTGGGCTTTCTCAACCCCGCCAGCTACGCCAAGACCCTTGAAACCGGCTACGTAACCTTCTGGAGCCGCACCCGCCGGAAGCTGTGGATGAAGGGCGAAACCAGCGGCAACCGGCTGCGCGTCCTCTCCGCCTCCACCGACTGCGACAACGACGCGCTGCTGTTTCGCGTCGAGGTGGAGGGCGATGGGCTGGTCTGCCACGAAGGCACGGTCAGTTGCTTCACCAAACCGCTGCCCGCCGGCGCAGCCAACCCGGAAGCCGGCGACAGGAAAGAGGAAATCCGTGGATAATAAGCTGAGACTCGGCATCCCCAAGGGCAGTTTGCAGGATGCGACCATCGCTCTCTTCAAGCGGGCCGGCTGGAATATCTACGCCGACGGCCGCTCCTACTTCCCATCGATCGACGACTCCGAGATCGAGTGCATGTTGATTCGCGCCCAGGAGATGGCGCGCTACGTGGATCACGGCGCGCTCGACGCGGGGCTTACCGGCATCGACTGGGTGGTCGAAAGCAGCCTGGACGTAACCAGCGTCACGACGCTCACTTATGCCAAGCAGAGCCGGCGCAAGGTGCGCTGGGTGCTGGCTGTGCCCGAGGGCAGCGGCTTCGAAAAGGCCGAGGACCTGGAGGGCAAGACCATCGCCACCGAGCTCGTCGAGGTCACCAGGCGCTACTTCTCCGCCAAGGGCGTGAGCGTCAAGGTCGAATTCAGCTGGGGCGCGACCGAGGTCAAGCCGCCCATGCTGGCCGACGCCATCGTCGAAGTTACTGAGACCGGCAGCTCGCTCAAGGCCAACCACCTCAAGATCATCGACACGGTGATGGAGAGCGAGACCCATCTGATTGCCGGCAAGGCCGCGCTCGCCGATGAGTGGAAGCGCAGGAAGATCGACCAGATCGCCCTCATGCTGCGCGGCGCTATCGACGCGCAGTCGCAGGTGGGCTTGATGCTCAACGTCAGGCGCGAAAACCTCGAAGCCGTTCTTTGCGTGCTGCCGGCGTTGAATTCACCCACCATCTCGCAGTTGAGCGAATCGGAGTGGGTCGCGGTGAATACGATTGTCGATGAGCGCGTGGCGCGGGATGTGATTCCGCGGCTGAAAGCGGCCAAGGCGACGGGAATCGTCGAGTACCCGCTGAACAAGGTCGTGCTCTGAGCCGGAGGCAACGATGAAGACAATCCGGACCAAAGGACGCGGTGCCAGGCAAACAGAACAAGTGATTGCCGCGCTTGAACACCGCGGCGGCGCGGCGCTCGACAGCGTGTTGCCCGCGGTCAAGCGCATCGTGGCCGATGTGCGCAAGCATGGCGACCGCGCGCTGCTGCGCTATGCCGCCAAATTCGACGGCCTTGAAGGCGCGGGGAGACTGCGCGTGACCGGGGACGAGATGGCCGCAGCATGGGAGGCGATCGATCCCGCGCTGCGCGAGGCTTTGTCCACGTCGGCAGAACAGATTCGCGCCTTTGCCCAGCGGCAGATGCCGGCCTCGTGGAACACATCTCCGGTCGCCGGCCTCACCACCGGCCAGCTTGTGCGGCCGCTTGGCTCGGTGGGTTGCTATGTTCCCAGCGGCCGCCATCCGCTGCCCTCTACGCTGCTCATGACAGCCATTCCGGCGCAGGTCGCGGGCGTAGGGCGCATCGCCGTGGTCTCGCCCAAGCCCGCGCCTGAGACTCTGGCCGCCGCGCATCTGCTCGGCATCACGGAGTTTTATCGGCTGGGCGGAGCGCACGCCGTCTCGGCGCTGGCCTACGGAACCGCAAGCGTCAAGCGCGTGGACAAAATCGTGGGGCCGGGCAATCTCTACGTTACCGCGGCCAAGCGCCTTGTGGCCTTCGATTGCGCCATCGATATGCTCGCCGGCCCCACGGAGATTGTGGTCGCGAGCGAGAATGGCAGCGCGGCGGAGATTGCATCCGACCTTGTAGCCCAGGCCGAGCACGATCCCGAGGCGCTGGCCATCGTCATCACCACGCGCGCCGATCTGGGCAAGGAGGTTGGTACCGAAGCAAAGCTGCGCAGCCGCAACAACACTGTCGCTCGCGAATCTCTTCATCGCAATGGCCTCGTCATCATCGCCGCCAGCGTGGACGAGTCGCGCGACATCACCAATCGCCTTGCTCCCGAGCACTTGACCGTCGACGCGGCGAGCGACCTCGAATGGGTTGAGAATGCGGGCTCGGTCTTTGTCGGCCGATGGTCCTCGCAGCCTATGGGCGATTACATCTCCGGACCCAATCACACGCTGCCCACAGGCGGCACAGCGCGCGTGCGCGGCGGCTTGAGCGTGAACGACTTCGTCAAGCTCATCACCGTGCAGGAGTACAGCGAGCAAGGTCTGCGCGCGCTCGGTACAAAAGCTGCGCTGCTGGCCGAGGCCGAAGGGCTCGTGGGACACGCCGAGGCCATTCGTACGCGCCTGCGGAAGGAGAAGCCCCGTGACTGAATCCGGCACAGCCCTTATCCCAACCGCGCGCGCTCGCGTGCGGGCCATGAAGGAGTATCATCCTCCGCTTGGCAGTCGCGATGCGTTGCGCCTGGACTTCAACGAGAACACGCTGGCCTGTTCGCCCCAGGTGCGCGAAGCGCTCGGCCGCATCTCCGCCGGCTCTCTCACGCGCTATCCGGAACGCGAGCCGGTGGAGGCGCTCGTGGCCGCGCATCTCGGCCTTGCACCCGCGCAGGTGGCTCTTACCAACGGCGTGGACGAAGCCATTCACGTGCTCTTCGAGGCCTTTCTTGGCGACGGCGACGAGTTACTGTTGCCCGTCCCGACTTATACGATGTATGAGATCTACGCATCGGCGACCGATGCGCGCATCGTTGCCGTGCAGGCTGCGGACGATTTGCAGTTTCCCTTCGAGCGTCTTCTCGCCGCCATTACGCCGCGCACCAAAATCATCGCCATCGCCAATCCCAACAGTCCGTCAGGTTCCGCGGCCACGCGCGCGCAACTCGTCGAGCTTGCCAGCCGCGCGCCGCAAGCTGTTCTGCTGGTGGATGAAGCGTACTTTCATTTCCATGGCGAGACGCTGATGGACCTGATCGGCGTCCTGCCCAATCTCATGGTCGCGCGCACCTTCTCGAAGGCTTACGGCCTTGCCGGCTTGCGTCTCGGCTTGCTCGCGGGCCCGGCGGAATTGATGCGCTGGGTGCGCCGCGTCCTCTCGCCTTACAGCGTGAACGCGCTGGCGCTGGCCTGCCTTCCGCCGGCCCTCGAAGACTCAAGCTATCTCGACTGGTATGTGGGCGAAGTGCTGGCGGCGCGCGCGGAGTTCGAGGCCGCGCTCGATGCGGCTGGCGTTCGCCGCTGGCCCAGCCGCGCCAACTTCGTGCTCGCCGAAATCGGCGAGAAGCATGCTGAGTTTGTTCGGCTGATGCGCGCCGCGGGCGTGCTGGTGCGCGACCGCTCCAGCGATCCGGGCTGCGATGGCCGCGTGCGCATCACCATTGGAACGCGAGAGCAGATGCGCCAGGCCGCCGCGGCTCTGAACGAAACGCTCTCTGCGTTGAAGCTGCGGGTGCCGCAACACGCCCCGTAGGGGTGGGAGGAGAATAGCCCAGGATGAAATCCTGGGTCGCAGAATCGGACCGCGAAGCAGAGCCCCGTAGGGGCGCTAGGAAGCTCTAATATCGAAGGCTGGATTTGGATTAAGGCCAGGAGCAGACAGATGACACAGAAAGCCGGCGCACCGCGTACTGCCATCATCGAGCGCAATACCGCGGAGACGCGAATCGCAATCCGCCTCACCATCGAAGGCCGCGGCCAGTACAAGGTCTCTACCGGCATTCGCTTCTTCGATCACATGCTGGAGCTGTTCACCCGGCACGGCGCATTCGATCTTGAACTCAAGTGCCACGGCGACCTCGACGTCGATCAGCACCACACCGTCGAAGATGTAGGCATCGCGCTGGGCGAGGCATTCGATCGCGCCCTCGGGGACAAGCGCGGCATTCTGCGCGCCGGATACTTCCTGATGCCGATGGACGAGACGCTCGCCGTTGCCGCCGTCGATCTGAGCGGCCGCGCCGCATTCGCCGTCGATACCAAAGTGCGCACGCGCCTAGTGGGCGATCTGCAATCGGAACTGGTAACAGATTTCTTCGAGGGTTTCGCGCGTGGAGCCCGCGCCAGCGTGCATGTGAAGACCATGTACGGCCGCTCCAGCCATCACAAGATCGAGGCCATCTTCAAAGCCTTCGCGCGCGCGCTGCGCGTGGCCTGCTCCCGCGACAAGCAATTGGGCGAAATGCTGCCTTCTACAAAAGGACTGTTGTGATGCGCGTAACCGTGATCGATTACAAAGCGGGCAACCTGACCTCGGTGCTCAAGGCGCTGCGCCACCTGGGCGCTGAGCCTGTGGTGACGGACGGCGATCTTGCGCTTGTCGAAGCCGCCGAGCGCATCGTGCTGCCCGGCGTTGGTCATTTCGCCGCTACCGAGAGGCTCGACGCAACCGGCCTCACCGCCGCGATTCGCGCGGCCATCGCGCGCGGCGTGCCTTTTCTCGGCATCTGCGTCGGCATGCAGTGGCTCTATGCGGGATCGAGCGAAGCGCCGTCGCAGCCGGGGTTAGCACACTTCTCCGAATCGTGCGCGCGCTTCCCAGAAGGCAGCGAAAAGGTCCCGCACGTAGGCTGGAACTCGCTCGAAGTGCGCGCCGGCTCGCGATTGCTGGCCGGCGTCGAACCGGGCGAGCACGTCTACTTCACGCACTCCTACAAAGCTCCGGTCACAGCCGACACAGCGGCCATCACGCACTACATCGAGCCTTTCGCGTCGGCCGTCGAGCGCGGCAACGTGATGGGCGTGCAGTTTCACCCGGAAAAATCCGGAGCAACCGGACTCAAGATTCTAAAGAACTTTATGGAGGTATTAAGATGAAGATCAGTTATACACCCACTCTTGAAGATTACAAGGCTGTTTATCGGCTTCACCACAGCCAAAAGCTTGGAGGTCGAGGCGGCTACACATTGCTCTTCATCGGCCTTCCCATTTTTGCATTCCTTGGATTGATATTCTTTATGGTTCTGAGTTTTTACGGGGACAAAGGGCCTGCAAAAGGGTTTTCCGGAATCGAGATATTCTCGGTCCTTTGTCTCTGTTCGCTTTACCTGCTGGTCCGACGATCCTATGTAATCCGCAAACAATTGGTAAGATTTATAGGACGGTTTCAGCCATCTCAATCAGATAAGGCCAAGATCATCGATATCGATGACGAGCGGATTATCTCAGAAATAGCTGAAACATCCATAACCAAGTATTTCTGGACCGCGATTTGTGCATATGCTCAAGACGACAAGATAACATTAATTTATGTTAGGCATTCCGGGTACATATTTATTCCTGCCCGCGTGATGTCCCACGCCCAACGCGCCGAACTCAACGAACTCGTCAAACGCCATCTGCCAGAGGGAAAACGATGATCACCAAGCGCATCATCGCCTGTCTAGACGTGCATGGCGGACGAGTCGTCAAGGGCGTGCAGTTTGTCGATCTCATCGACGCGGGCGATCCGGCTACGCAGGCCGCGCGCCACGCCCGCGAGGGCGCGGATGAGATTGTGTTGCTGGACATTACCGCGACGCACGAGGGCCGGCAGACGCTGCTCGACACCGTACGCCGCACGGCGCGCGAACTTTTCGTGCCCTTCTGCGTGGGCGGCGGCATCCGCTCGGCCAAAGATGCGACGCAGGTCTTCGAGGCCGGCGCGGACAAGGTGAGCGTGAACTCCGCTGCGCTCGCCCATCCAACATTGATCGACGCCATCGGCCGCAGTTTCGGCGCGCAGGCCGTGGTCGTCGCCATCGATGCGCGCCGCGACCCCGAAGCCGCCGATCCGGTGCGCGACGCGCAGGTCTTTGTGCAGGGCGGGCGCAAGCCGGCCGGCCGCCGCGTGGTGGAGTGGGCGCGCGAGGCCGAGCAGCGCGGCGCGGGCGAGATTCTGCTCACCTCAATGGACCGCGACGGCACGCGCACCGGCTTCGATTGCGAGCTGACCGCAGCGGTGAGCGAGGCCATCAGCATTCCGGTGATCGCCTCGGGCGGCGCTGGCACGGTAGGTCATTTCGTCGATGTTTTCGGGCGCGGCAAGGCCGATGCGGCGCTGGCCGCAAGCATCTTTCACTTCGGAGTATCGAGCGCGCGTTCGCTCAAAGAAGAGCTGGCCAGGGCCGGCGTCTCCGTGAGGCTTCCATGCTGATTCCCTCCATCGATCTGCTGGGTGGGCGCATCGTTCAGCTGGTGCAGGGCGAGAAGCTGCGCCTGGCCTTCGACGACTTCGAGTACTGGATCGAAAAGTTCTCTCGCTTTCCCTTGGTGCAGTTAATCGACCTGGACGCCGCCATGCGCCAGGGCGATAACTCGGAGCTTGTGGCGCAGATTGCGAAGCGGCTGCCGGTCCAGGCGGGCGGCGGCATTCATTCCATCGAGCGCGCGCGTCAGGTACTCGACGCGGGCACGAGGCGCGTCATTATCGGCTCCGCGCTCTTCGCGCAAGGCGAATCGGGGCAAGGCGCGGTGAAAGTCCAGTTTGCCGCAGAGTTAGCCGCCGCCGTGGGCGCGGAGCGCGTGGTGGCCGGTATCGACACCAAGAATGGACGCATCGCCGTGAAGGGCTGGAAGGCGCAGGTCGAGCTAACTCCCGACGAAGCGATTCCGCAACTTGAACCGCACGTCGCCGCGTTCCTCTATACGCACGTTGACGGCGAGGGACTGATGCAAGGTTTTCCCATCGAGGCAGCCGCGCGCCTGCGCAAACTCACTCGGCGGCAACTCATCGTGGCCGGCGGCATTCGCAGCCAGCAGGAGGTAGATGCGCTCGACGCGCTGGGCGCCGACGCGGTGGCGGGCATGGCCGTCTACACGGAGTTGCTCGCGGTCTGATCCGCTATCCGTGGCTTGGCATCCGATTCAGGATTTGCACTCATCTGGCTCTGTTGACATCCTCGTGATAAATAGCGACGGTCTCAGCCTGTAGAGGTTGAAGGCGAGGCCGAGCAGCAACGCCTGGCGCGTTTGAGTCACAAGGGATTTTCCTGGC
>Ga0326728_10001908_pt1 | contig 71400 bp, 55 predicted proteins | sample MB3enrmetagenome_FD_207602 | JGI IMG/M metagenome (GOLD analysis project Ga0326728, IMG submission 207602) | Lab enriched peat soil microbial communities from McLean, Ithaca, NY, United States - MB31MN | ecosystem: Environmental > Terrestrial > Soil > Wetlands > Peat | place: USA: New York...
CGACATGGAGCGGGTGTTCCGCCTTGGCTTTGAATCGGAGGTTGCCCGAAGCGGACAAATCGGGAGCCAGATGGCACCAAAGGCCGGCCCATTGGACGACGTTGGCGTTCAAGGCCACCGCAGCCTCCCTTGGCGAGGGGCCCACAGCCGCCGAAATCGTGGCGCTGGAGCCGACCGCGTCGGCAAAGGTGCCACAGTTCTCCCCGGAAAGGGGGCCTTTCCAATCTTGGAGAACGGCGGCCGAACCTGAAACCGCCCAAACCGCCAAAAAAACGGCGATAAGTCGGCTATTCATGGGGTTACCTCGAGGAATGCGGATGGGCGTTCGATTGGACGTTGGGAGAAGCCGGAAGTGTCGCTAACGGGGACCCTCCGCGGCAACGGCGCTGGTCGCTCCGCGGCTTGCCCAGAGAAACCGTTCGACATCGGAATGGATTTGTTCATGGCGTTCGCTGAAGCGCCGCAATTGGTCCGGGGTGAGCGAAGCCGCGACGGCGTCCTCGCATTCCCGGCCCTGGCGGCGGACCTCTTCCTCCCAGGCCCGGCGCCGTTCTTCCATGCGGTCCTTGGCGAGGGCAAGCGTCGCGCCGATCCGATCCTTCTGCGAAGCCTCTAAGCCGAGTTCCGCGTCCAAATGGGCGACCAAACGCTCCTGCGGATCCCAGCGGGCCAAGGTTCGGTCAAAATAGAGGCGCATTCCCCAGGCTCCCAAGCCCGCTCCAAACACGAGAAATGCGAGCAGGGTCAGCCACCGGGAGTTTAGTAGCCGCAGCATGGATGCCCCCCTTCCATCCTCAAGGCGCAGGTGTCGGAATAGGAGGCGTCCGCCAAACTCCACGAACGTTCCGGATGGTGGAATGCGGATGCCGCCAGGATGAGCGCCATACCGCAGAATCCGGCCAGGGTCCATGTTTTCCACAGAGCGCCCCTGAAATGCGCCGGGGCGGGAAGCTGAAGGCGGCCCCGGATTCCAGGCCACAAATCCGGTACCTCCGAGGACGTGGGCCACCTCTCCGAAATCCTACGGCAGTCGGTGCATTCCCGGCGATGAGACTCCCAGGCCTCCCGTTCGGGGCCCGTTAAAGTTCCGCAGGCATGGTCGTGGATACGCGCCAGAAATTCATCGTGGGGGATCATGGTTTTTTCCTTTCAACGGCGTCCCGCGCCGCGGAATCGCCGGAAGGGAGACCAAAGCGGTTCCGCAATTTTTGACGAAGGCGTTTTAGTCGTCCTTTGACCGCATCGACGCTTACCCCCAAGCGAAGTCCGATGTCCGAGTAGCTCGGGACGTCTTCTGCGGTCATCCATTCCAAAAGGTCGCGTTCAGGGGGGCTGAGACGTTCGAGAAAACCTTCAGGGAAGCTGGGGGAATCGTCCTGGGGCGTGGGCGCTATGAGCGCTCCGGGAAGGCGCCCTTCGCGTTCCAGCAGGGCTTCCAGGGAAGCCGCTTTACGGCGTTTTCGGCGGCGCAATTCGTCCCGGCATTCGTTGATCGCGATGCGGGTCAGCCAGGTGGAGAAAGCGCAGCGTCCTCCAAATCGGTCCAGAAAACGGTAGGCTTTGATGAAAACCGCTTGGCTGGCGTCCTGAGCGTCCTGCACATCCCCGAGCACCGCCAGGCACAAACGATACACCCGCGTTTGGTGGCGGAAGACAAGCTCGCCGTAGGCGTCCGGGTCCCCGGCGAGTGCTTTGGCGATGGCGGCCGCGTCTTCGATGGCTGCGTTCTCCACACAGGGGCTACAACGTGCCGAATGGCCCTGACTATTGGACGACCCAAACGGCGGGGAGTGTCGCCAAATTTAGCTCCGACCGGGTTCGTCAAAAAGGTCCCGGGCTTGGTCCCATACGCCCAGGTCCTGGGTTTCCGCCTGTTCGACCAACTCGGAGGGGGCTATGGGATCGGCGGTGGAATATTCCCCAAGCAGGGCGCGCAAACGCTGTTCCAACGTTTCGATGGAACGGGAAGCTTGGTCGAAACGGACGCGTTCCTCGTCAAGCGCGCGGCGAGCCCGGGTAAGTTCGTCCATCAGCACCAGCGCCGTCAAAAGGGCGACGCGATGGATGGGTTCGCCGGGCTTGGGTTTGGCGAGTTCCTTCATCTTTTCGTCGACCTTAGCCGCCAGTTCCAGCATATAGGCTGGATCGGAGGGCCCTTTGAGCGTGAATTTGTGCCCGAATATCGATATATCGGTGGCGTTGCGGTCCTTTTCGGTCATCCCAACCTCGCGCTTTCCAGCGTTTGCACCAGTTCCTCCACCCTCCGCCGGATGGTCTGGCGTTCTTTGAGATAGGCGGCGGCTTCCCGCTGGCTTCGGCGCACTTCCGCACGTTCCATTTCCAGCCGCCTTTCTTTTTGGTCCGTTTCGAGCGCCCTGGCCGCGTCGCTTTCCAGTTCGAGGATTCTCGCTTTCAGGGGTTCCAAGGCCGGTTCGCCGCTTTCCCGGGATTGCAACAAAAGCTCAAGCGCCGCAAGTTGCGTTTCCAGCGCAGAGGCTCTCTTCCGTTGTTCTTCGGCGCGCGCGTCCGCTTCGGCGCGAAGGCGCTCGTCCTCCGCGCGTAGTGATTCGAAAAGTGAAATCGTTTCCGAAGTGTTCGGGGATTCTGAAGGCGGCTCCGGAGGGTGGATTTCAAGTTCGTACAGCTTCGCGCGGGCCTCGGCGGTTTCCCGTTCGGATCGCCGCAACGCCGATTCCAGCGCGTAGATTCGGTCGTGGAGTTCACCCAGGGCGGCTTCATTTTCGGCCGCTTTTGCCAGCGCCTCGGCTGCTTGGATGGACGTCTGGGATGCCTCGTCCGGGGGCGCCGACCCTAGGACCGCCAGGATCGCCCCGTTTGTTCCGGGATTTTCACGGGTCGCATTATTTTCCGCTGTTTGCGCCAGCTGCGTCTCCAAATCCGCGAGCCGAGTGTCCTTCGAGGAGATTTCGGCCACGAGGGCATCGCGGTGTTCGAGCGCGGAAGCCAGGGAAGCTTCCAACTCCGAAAAGCGCCGGATGCTTCTCGAAAGCTCCTCTTCAAGATTCTCGGATTTTAGCCGGAATTCCTCGGATTCCCGTTCAAGTTCGCGGGCGCGGGCGCCTAGGCTGGCCGCACGGTCGCCGTGTTCACCCAGGCTGGCCTCGAGGGCGAGTCCGCGTTCGCGGGATTCGGCGAGTTCGCGGCGCGCGTCAAAGGCCTCCCGTTCCGACTCGCGTAGGCGGATTTCCAGGGCGAGCACCCGTTCCCCGAGGGTGGCCAAACTGCCTTCGGCGGCGGCGGCTCGGTCCTCCGCTTCGGCGGATTTGTGCCGGGCCTCCTCGCAGGCGCGTTGCCATTCCTTAATGGTGTCCGCGGCGGCGGTTCCAATGCCGCCTTGGGCTTCCCATTTGGTTTCGGCGGATAAAGCCCTCTCCTTCGCTTCCATCGTGATCCGGCGCCATTCGTCCGCTTGGCGTTCGAGCTCTAGATGGCGGGCCGCCAGGGAAGCCGTAAGCTCCGCGTATTCGGAGAGCCTTTTTTCGAGGGCGGAGATTTTTGCGCGGGCTTCCTCGGATTCAAGGCGCGCAAGGGCCAAAGCTCCGCTATTTTCGGCCTCGCCGTGCTGGAAGGTTTCCAGCCGTTCGCTGAGGCTTTTTTCCGCGTCTTGCAGCGAGCGGATCTTTTCGGAGGATGCGTTGACCGCCTCTTCGGAAGCCCGCAAAGCCGCTTCGAGCGCGCAAGCGCGTTCCGTTTCGGCGTTCAAGCGGGCCTCCAGCTCCCGCTGGGAGGTTTCAAGCGCGCGCGAGCGCGCTTGCGCCTCGTCCGCGCTCCGTTCCGCTTCGCTAAGGCGCTCCCCGGACCGGCCCAGTTCTCGGGTGAGCCCGTCCTTTTCCCAGAGCGCCTCCTCCAAGGCGGAGCGAACGGAAATTTCGGAGCTTTGGCGTTCGGAAGCGAGGGCTTCAGCCGCGGAGCCGGCGTCCAAGGCGGCCGCCAGATCCCTCTCCAGCGCCGCAACACGTTCCCGCGATTCGGCGAGGCCGGATTCGAGGCGGGAGTTTTCCTCCCGCGCGGCGTTTAAACCCGCTTCGGCGGCGGAACGGGCTTCCAGGGCCTCCGCCAGCACATCCGCCGTCGCCACCGGCAATTGCTCGGAGGCCCGGTCGGCCATCACTTGGGCTTCCAGATGGCGAACAAGCGTCTCCAAGCGGGTGCGTTCCTCGGCCCGCTCTTGGCGTTCCTGTTGGAGGCGTTCCTCTAATGCGCAGGCGGCGCTACGGGCCTCCAAAAGCAGGGCATCCAAGGCAGGATCCGCCCTTGGGGCCGCCTTTTCAGCCTCAAGTTCGCGCAGAAGTTCCACCGCCCGTTCCTCAGCCTCGTCGAGTTCTTTACGCCGTTCGAGGGCCGATTCAGCCAGCCGGGAAGCGAGCTCCCGGTTTTCGCGGCGGAGGGCCCGGAACAACAGTTCCAGTTGGCTGACGCAATCGGCGAGTTGGTCGAGAGGGGGCATCGGCGGCCTAGCGGCGGATTTCCACGGGGAGGGCTGTCTCGAGACGTCGCAGGACGTCTTCGTGGCGCAGATTGACCTCGTCGTCGGTCAGGGTGCGTTCCTCACCGGCGTAGGTGACCCTAAACGTCAGGCTTTTACGGCCTGGCGGCAAAGGGGCGCCTTCGAAGCGGTCCAGCACTCGCGCAGCCCCCAATCCGGCTTCGTTTTTCAGGAAGTCGACGATTTTTCCGGCCTCGAGCCCCGTGTCCATGAGGCAGCTTAAGTCGCGTTCGACCGAAGGAACCCGCGGGAAGGCTGCGTAGCGGGGTTCCTTGCCGAGGGCCTTGTTCGGCGCGAGGTATTCGAGTTCGAACACAAAGACGTGTTCCAAGCCCTTTGGAGCGTCGAGGGCATTCAGCAGCGAGGGATGCAGCGCCGCGGCGTGTCCGATAAGGCCCCCGACGCTGATCGCGGCGCAACGGCCGGGGTGGGCCCAGCCGGGAGTTTCGCTGGCCGGGCATTGGGACGCCCGAACGACGACGTCCAAGCCCCGGCCAAGGGCCTCCAAACGCCCTTTCAGATCGTAAAAATCCCAGTCTCTGGTCGGCGCATTCCATTGCCCCGGTTCGGCTTTGCCCGCAAGCACCGCCGCCACCCGTTCCCGTTCCAGCAGGCCCTTGGGACCGGAGATGAACACGCGACCGCATTCAAAAAAGGCGGCGCTGAATTGCCGGCGTTTGAGCGCCGCGAGCGCGGAAGCCACCAAGCCTGGGAGCAACGACGGCCTAAGACGGGATTGCTCCACGCTCAATGGGTTGTCGATGCTGGGCGCGATTTCGATCATTCCCCATGCTTTCAGGAGTTCCGGATCCAGGTAGCTGAGGGTGCCAGCTTCCGCGAGCCCCAGGCCGGAAAGGCGGTGCCGAAGCATCAAGGCGTTCCTCCACCAGGCGTCATCCTGGTCGGGGGTTCGCACTTCATCCAGCGTCGTGGAGGGGACCGAGTCGATGCCGGCCATTTGCACCACGTCCTCCGCGAGGTCGACCCAGGAGCGAACGTCCCTTCTCCAGGCTGGCGGGACGGCTTCGAAAGTGTCCTCGTCGATGGGCCGGACGGAGAAATATCGGCGCGTGAGCAGTTGGGTCATTTCCTTGGCCGGGATGGACGTCCCCAGCATGGCGTTGATGCGGGAAGCTTGCGCGTCGACTGCCAGCGGGGCCTCGGCGGGGGAGCCGGAGCTCTGGCGGCCGCCGGAAAGCGAACCTCCCGCCAGTTCGAGGACCAACGCGGCGCAGGCGTCCATGGCTTCATCCACCGCTCGGGCGTCGACTCCGCGCTCGAATCGTTGGCTGCTTTCGCTGGAGAGTCCGAGACGCCGGGACGTTCTGCGGACGAGTTTCGGCGGGAAAACCGCGGCTTCGAGCAGGATGCGCGTGGTGTCTGGAGTCACTTCGCTTTCGGCGCCGCCCATGACGCCACCGATGGCCTGAGGAGCGCGTCCGTCCGCAATGACGATATCGGTGTCCTTGAGTTCCCGGTTCTGGCCGTCCAGGGTCACGATGCATTCCCCAGAACGGGCAAGCCGGGCTTCGAGGACCCCCCCAGTGATTCGATCGGCGTCGAAGGCGTGCATGGGTTGCCCGTATTCGAGCAGCACATGATTGGTGGCGTCGACAACGTTGTTGATCGAGCGGATGCCGGCCCGTTCGAGGCGCAGCTTCAACCAGTCGGGGGAAGGCGCTATCCGGACTCCGGAAATTTCACGGACCGAATAATAAACGCAAGCCTGGGGATCGGCGCGCACCGAGAAGTTGCCGGCTCCGGAGGGTTCCGGCAGGGGGCGAGGGTCGACAGATTTTGCGGGGAGACCTCCCAAGGCCGCGACCTCGCGGGCGAGTCCGCGGATGCTGAGATGATCCGGCCGATTGGCGGTCGTTTCGAGGGTCAGGACGGGGTCGTCCAAGCCGAGCCAGGAGGCCAAAGGCAGGCCCAAAGGGGCTTCTGCGGGCAGAATCAGCAGGCCGTCGACGCCTTCAGGCAGGCCCAACTCCCCGGAGGAACAAAGCATGCCTTCGCTTTCCACGCCCCGGATTTTGCTGCGTTTGATCTTGAAATTTCCGGGCAGTTCGGCCCCTTCTTTCGCCAGAGGAACCCGAATTCCCGCGGCGACGTTCGGGGCGCCGCAGACGATGGAAAAAGTCCGGGCGCCGTCGCTGACCCGGCACAGGGAAAGCTTGTCGGCGTTCGGGTGGGGGGCCCGTTCCAGGACTTCCGCGACGACGACGTTTTTCAGGGCGGCGCCACCGTCCTCAACGGCTTCCAAACCGACTCCCGAACGCATCAAAAGCGCGCTTAAATCGGTCAATTCGGCGGGAACTTCGACCCAGTCTTTTAACCAGGATAGGGGGAAACGCATTCCTTATACCTCGACCAAGGGGCCGCCGACTCGACGGCCCAAAACGACTAAACTATCGCACGGGGGCGCGGGCGCTTCAAGGAGCCTACCAGGCGGCGGGCGGCGCTCAAAGCGGGCGCCAGGAGGCCGAGCACGCAAAGCGCGGTCCACATTCCCGGGGAAAGCAAATCCCCGACATCCCGCATTTCCGAAATCCGCATTCCCGCCCAGGCGTAGGCGGCCATCGTCGGCAAAAGGCCGATCAGGCTCAAAAACCAGAATTTGGCTGGCCGTATCGAACAGAGACCGAGGGCCAGATTCACCAACGAAAAGGACATCATCGGGACGAGGCGACAGGCTAGGATCCAGGCTTCGCCGTCTTTTTCGAGCCCGCGATCCGCCACCGTGAGGGCCTTCGGGAAACATCGGCGCATCCAAGAGCCAAGGAAACGCCGGGAGAACCGGAAGGCCGCCAAGGCGCCGATAGACGCCGCCAATGAGCAAACCAGGAAAGCGGTCCAGAACCCGAAAAGGGCCCCGCCGACGGCGACCAGCGCCACCGTCCCCGAAAGGCAGAGCGCACATACGCAAAAGTAGGCGAAGGCGAAGATCAGCAAGGAGACTACAGGATGGACAAGGACCGCGTTTTCCGCCCAAAGTCGATGTGCGGAAAAGCTCTCCAAGGTTGGCGCGAGCCCCAAGAGTTTCCAGGCGATGCCCAACCAAGCGAAGCGCCAGGCCAGGAAGAGTCCGGTCCCCCCGAGTAAGCCGGCGATGTTGAACCAGGGCGAACGGATGGAGTGCCGTTTCCCGCGGATGCTCATCGAGAAAAATCAGGAATGCGGGCCAAAGGGGTTCAATCGCCCTTGTCGGCGACGAGATGCCAGCGGGAGGCCTGCGGAGGAATCCCCATGATGCGGCAGAAATCCTCCATTTGAGCGCGCCAGGCCTCGTCCACGGCCCGGGGGTGCACCACTTGGGGTACGGGCGAGGAAACCATGGCGATGGACGGCGTAATCCCCACCCACCAGGCGCCGCGCGCGGTCGAGCCTACCAGGCACGGGCTGGGGAGGTCGGGATGTCCGTCTTCGGCGGCTTTGCGTTCCCAGCGTTGGCGCCAGGTTTCCAAGGAGTCGAAATCCGGACAATCCGCCCAGGGAACCGAAAGGTTTTTCATCGCGAAGCCCCACATCAGGAGCGCCCGCATCGGGTGCCAGCAACAGAGGTGCCACAGGCCGGGGACAGGCCGTTTGCCGCGCGACGCCCGGAGGCGGTCCAGGCGGGCCTGCCAGGCCAAAGGAGCGCCTAAAGTGCGCGGTGAATGGCTGCGTTCCGGAAGAGCGACGCACTCGGAATCGGCGACCGTGTCCATCAGGCCGCCGCCTAAGGGCAGGGTGTAAGCTTCGTGGGTTCCGCCTCCTGAGGCCGAAGTCTCCGGTTCAAACACGCCCCAGCCCATCCAGGCCCCCCCGGTGGCCGGTTCGGCTGCCAGGGCTTCGGAAAAATCCCGGGATTCGGATTTGAATAATCGATGGGCGCGGTGGCTGGCCCAGAGGGTGGAACCGTCCGTAGGCGCAACGGGACGAGGGGTTTCGGGCGGAAAAGGGATTGGAGGCAAGGAAGCCGGCTCGGGTGCGGACTCCGCCGAAGGTGCGGGCACCCCCGTTCCGGGCGCCGTCGGGCTTGGGGCGGAAGGGATACCGTCCCTGAAATACATCGACGATTGTCCGGGTCTTAATATCCGGAATGCGCGGGGAGGCGCGAGCAAACCCGGAGGCGTTTGGGGCCTGCCTGCGGTCGCGGGATTTTGCGGTTGCGGCGTAGGGCCTTGGGACGCCGGGACGGCGTGCGTCGAATGGGGCGTTCCCCGGCGGGCGAGCGCCTCCTGCGGATCCCGAACCCCCAAATCGCGCAAGCGTAGGATATCCGTGGAGGTAAAGCCGGCCCGGTTCCAATTTTCAAGGTTTTCCACGTCGCCGAGCGCTCGACGCAATTGCAGGGCCGTCGCGGGAAACTCGACCTGGCAGGATTTATAAGCGGCGGCTTCGTCCGGACCGAATTCGGCCGCGGCCCAGGCGCCGGCTTCGTCCGCCTGGAACCCGCGCTCCCGCCAGGCTTGGGCCGCCGCCGCATCGAAGATTCCCTCGGAACGCCACGTGGGCACCTGATTCGGAGCGAAACCAGCCACCGCCCAAGCCAAGGCCGGTTCGGGGTCGTAGCCCCTCTCCAGAAAAGGCCGCCGCAACTGTTCGAGTTTGGCCGGCAGGGGTCTGCCCGCGGCGCATTGCGCCCAATTGCGGATCGCCGCAGCGTGCGCCAAAAAATGCCCCGGTGCCGTCGCCATGCGGTGTCTGAGCCAATCCGCCTCCTGCACCGGCCATGCGGCTCCGCTTTCCAAGATTGTTTCGCATTTGCGGAGGCAGAAAAACAGGTGCTCGTGGTGAGGGGGCAGTTCAAAAGCGTCTTGGAAAATACGGGGCGGGGACCACCCTTTTGTAGAAAAGCTTATATAGGAACGGAGGCGCCCGTCTCCCAGTCTCGCCCAGAGAATGAGGGAACTCACCAAGCGAAGGACCCCGATGCGCCGACCGGCGGCCTCTGGCCCGAGCAAGGGGCGGATTTGGGCGGCTTCCTCTTCGAGCGCGCTCGCTTCGGTTTCCGAAAGCGCGGAGAGGATGCGTTCCGCCGAAAGGGGCTTTTCAGAGACGGAGGCGAGACGGGTTTCCGAGGCCTTGACCTGGGCAAGATCGGCCTGAATGCGATCTGTTTGGTCCTGGGCCGCGAAACGGCGCTCAAATTCGAGCGCACCTTTACGCGCGTGGAGCACCGTGGTTAACTCCGCGGCCAGCACGTTATCCGCCAACATAAAATCCAATTCGGCCATGCAACCCCTCGTGCGCCGGCCCGCCCCTTGTGTCGTTACCTGTGTTGAAACCGAAACGTTGTGGAACGGATTTCGGTTTGCTGAAAAAGGGAGGCCTATGCTACTTCATGATTCGGTGGCGCCCGCCTAACATAACAGGTTTTTCACGGATTTTCAGGATTTGAATAGCAAAAGATGCAACCGCCGTTTGAGGGCCTCCATTTCAGGGCTTTTTTCCCTTTCTCCCGAGTTTTTAAGGAAAATTGTAAACTCTGTTTTCGCGCGGCTTCGATCTCCGGTTGCGATCCAACATTCCGCGAGTCCTAGATGGGGCTGGGGCGCGTCCGGGGTTCTACGTTCTTGGAAATTGAAATCGTTTCGGGCTTCCGGGATCCTCCCGAGCGCCAGCAGCAAGTTCGCCCGGTTCATGCGCGCAGCTTCGAATAGAGGGTCGAGTTCCAGGGTTTTGCCGTAGTCGAAGAGGGCTTCACGGGCGTCGAAATCCGATTGCCCGGAAAGGAAACGCGTGTGGGCGGCGACGCCCAAGTCGAACCAGGCTTCCGCGAAATCGGGATACTCCTTCAGCGCAGATTTCAATCGCAGGGCGGCGTCGCCTCCGCGTCCTTGGCGAAGATAACGGTCGCCCAAAGCGAGATTCAGCGGGATTTGTCGCGAAGGAGGGGAAGCCCGCACGGCGGCTTCCCATAGGGCGTCCCCTTGGCCGGGAGCACCGATGTCGGCTTGGGAGGCCTTGGATTCGAGGATGCCGCCCGCGAACCAGCGCAGGGGGATCCAGGCAAGCGCCGCCGCGGCCACGAGCGCGATCGCCAGGGGGATCCCGGAAACGCTTTTTAACGGTGGCGGCGCCTCGGAGGCCGCGATCCGGGCGGTCCGACCGAAGGCCAACCAAAAGAGTTGGAGCATGGGCAGCGTTTCCCAGGGGAATTGGGCCGTTGCCAGCACGAGGGCGACCGCGGCCAGCGCAAGCGAGCCTTCGCCGACGGAACGGTTCCCGGTGCTCCGGGACTCTAGGCCCCGGGAAATCCCGATAAAAACAGCCCAAAATCCCAGAAAAACGAGCAGGCCAGGCCAGCCGCCTTCCGCAAAGCTTTGAAGATAGTCGCAATGGACCCGGGTTTCCGCCTTCGGTTCGGGGCCGGCTGGATATTCAGGGGGGAAATCGGAGCGGCGCACTTCGGATTGGGCGCGCAGTCCGCAGAGGGCGAAGCCAGCGGGGCCGCTTCCGATCCAGGGATGGGCGTTTCCAAGCCGCCAGGCGGCGCGGCCTAATTGGACGCGTCGACTCCTGTCGGGATCTTCCGGGTTCAGCGGAGCGACAAGTCGCGCCGCCAAACCTTCAAAAAAGCCGTGCGCTCCTTGGTCGACGGTCGCCGGAGCCGAGGGGATCGTTTTCGCGACCAGGACGAACGCCGCGGAGGCGCAAAGCGCGATTGCGGCGCCGAGCGCCCAGGCGCGGTGCTTCCGTGGCGAAGGTAAATTTCTAAGTCGGAGAAGCCAAACCAGCGCGCAAGCGGCAACGGCTGCGGCGTAGGCGGTTCGGCACGCGCTGGCCGCCACCACGACGGCGGTGAACGCGACCAGAATGGTTCGGGCCGCCCTTTCCCGGCTGGAGCGTCCCAGCAAATGAAGAAACAGGCAGAAAACGAGGAAGGGCAGCAGGCGTAGCGCGAGCGGGGCGATTTGCGGGCCGGGCACGAACGCCAGACCCAACAAGGGAACGGTCGCCATCAGCAAAGCCGCGCCCTGGAACGCTTTGCGCGCCTGAAATTCCGCACCGAGGGACAGCCAAAATGCCGCGCAAGTCACGGCGGTCTCGGCGAGCAGGTCGGGGTTGCCTAGGGTCGCCAATGCCCGTCCCGATCCGAAACTCGGCCAATCAAGGGGATCCCATTTCAGACCCAACACGCCGCCGAAAAGTTGAAAGAACGCATAGGCGATGACGGTCGTTTGGGCCGCGACGATCGCCCGAAGGGCGCTTCGCTGGGCCGAGGGGTCCTCGAGGGCGAAGGCGACCCCCGCGAGCATCGACGCGGCCAGCGGTGCGGCCGATTCCCAAGCCAACGCATTGGAATAGTGGGCCAATAGGGAGAAGCCCGTCGTCGCCACCATCGCCACGACAGCGGCGACGGCCGGGGTCGCGGCGCGCAGGCTCCAGCGGCCCCGATCCAGGAGCAGCGGCCACGAGGTAGCCGCCAGAAGCGCCGCGAAAAACAGCGACAAGTCGAGGCGCGGGCCTTCGAGCGGGGCGGCGCTGGGCAGCCAAAATCCCAGGAGACCGGAAAGGAATCCGGCTCCGATTAGCAAGCCGCGCAGACGGCTCAAAGTGGGGGGCGAAAGTCGGGACATGGCGCGTTGATTATGATATCTTTTGTGACATTACGGCCATTTTATTTGAGAGGCGGCTATGCGCATTGAGTCGGATATCGGCAAGGCTATGGTCGGCGAGGGGCTCATCAACGCCGCCCAATTGGCGGCGGCGCTTGCCCAACAGGCGGCCCAAGGCGGCTCCCTCGGCTTCAACCTTGCCGTTCAAGGCGCGATCTCCGAGGAGGAGACCGCCCGCTTTATCGCCATGCAGACCGGCTTGGAATACGTGGATCTCCAGGCGATCCAGGTGGATCCGGAAGCGCTGAAGCTGGTTGCGGAAGCCACCGCCCAGAAGAACATTCTCCTGCCGATCGCCCGGCGAGGGTCGAACTTGGTGTGCGCGGTCGTTTTTCCCGGCACGGATGAACAGGAGCACCTGGCCAAGGAACTCAAGTTTAGGACGGGTTGCGTTTTCGAGCCCGTGATCGCGCCGGAAAGCTATATCAGTCTCTTGATTGAACATTATTACGGACAACTGAAGCAAATGGGCATCGGGGCCAACGAGGCGCCCGCAGGCCCGGGAGGAGACGCCGCTCCGCCCCAATCCCCGAAGCCCTCGCCAAGGGAAAATGTCGAGATGAGCGCCATCATGGAAAAGGCCTCCGAAGAGGCCGAGTTGACCATGATGGAGGACCGCCGGGGAGACGAGGATCTCACCTCCGAAGGGAGCCCCGACGACAGCCTCGTCATCAAGATGTGCAATAGCATGATATCCGAGGCCGTCCGAAAAAAGGCCAGCGATATCCATGTCGAGCCCTTTGAAAAGGATTTTCTGGTGCGTTTCCGTATTGACGGGGTTCTGCGGGCCCAGCCGGCGCCGCCGGTGAGCTTCAAACGGGCCATCACGGCCCGGTTCAAGGTGATGGCCAAGCTCAACATCATGGAACGCCGCCGTCCGCAGGACGGACGCATCAAGATTTTGGTGGGCGGTCGGAAGGTCGATCTTCGGGTGGCGACCTGCCCGGTCCAATGGGGCGAAAAGGTCGTCATGAGGATATTGGATCAGGAGAATCTCCAGACGGACATGGGAGCCTTGGGTTTCGAGCCGGAGGATCTTCAGCGTTTCAGGCAGGCTATTTTTTCCCCCTATGGGATCGTTTTGGTGACCGGCCCGACCGGTTCGGGAAAGACGGTGACGCTTTACTCGGCGCTGGCCAACGTGAGCGATCCGGAACTCAACATCATGACGGCCGAAGATCCCATCGAATACAATCTTCCCGGCATCAACCAGGTTCCGGTGAATCCGGAAATCGGCATGACCTTCGCGGCCGCGCTCAAGAGTTTTTTGCGTTGCGATCCTGACATCATCCTTGTGGGCGAAATCCGGGACCTGGAGACGGCGGGGATCGCCGTGAAGGCGGCCATGACCGGGCATCTGGTCCTCAGCACCTTGCACACCAACGATGCGCCCAGCGCCGTCAACCGCATGTTGGACATGGGGATCGAACCCTTTTATATCGGGACTGCGGTCAAAGCGATCGTGGCGCAAAGGCTGATGCGGAAACTTTGCCCCAATTGCAAGGAGCCCCATGCTCCGCTTCGGGCGGAACTGGACACGATGAAGGTACCGCAGGGTTTCTTGGAAGGCGCCCCCATGTTCCGGCGCCACGAGGGCGGATGCCAGGTCTGCACCGGGACGGGTTACAAGGGACGCACCGCCATCTATGAGATCATGGTGTTTTCCGAGGAAATTATCCGCCTCGTTTTCGCCCAGGCGAGCGTCCAGGAAATACGGGCCCGGGCTTTGGCCGAAGGCATGAACAGCCTTCGCGTATCGGCGCTGAAAAAGGTGCGGCAGGGGATATGCGACCTCGAAAGCGTCGCCGAAATGACGGCGGCCGAATGAGCTTGAGTCGTCGATGGATGGCAGCGGCCGCCCTGGCAGGGGCCGTCTGGATGGCCGGTTGCGCGGAGCCGGAATTGAGGCTGGGGAAGCGAAGCGGCGTGGAGGAAGCGACCAGCGGCGTCCGGCCTGCCGGAACTTCCGTCGCCCCGGGGGCCGGCCCCACGATACGGGTGCTCCTGAACCGTTCCGTCAGGGGCTTGCACCTGCATTCCAAAGGCGGCCTGCGGCTGCGGGGGGCGGCGGGGATCGTTCTGGCGGACTTGCCGAGGTCGACCGCCCGTCTCTCCTGCCGGGGAGGGCAGTTGGCGTGGAACGGCCGTAGTTTGGGGGTCGCCGAAGCTGAAGTGGGCCCTTTGAAACGGGGCGACGAGGTCTATGTCGGGGGGCGGCGTTACCGCGGGCGATTGATTCTGGCGGACCGGGGAGGAAACCTTGTCCTGATCAACAAAGTCGGACTGGAGGACTACCTTCGAGGTGTGCTCCCCTCGGAAGTGGCCACTTCCGGGCCGTCGGAGGCGCTCAAGGCCCAGGCCGTTGCCGCCCGGAGTTTCGCCCTTTGGCAGATGAAGGATTCCGGTTCCAGGCCCTGGGATTTGGACAACAGTTCGGACAGCCAGGTTTACGGGGGGCGGGACGGAGAAACCGGGGCCACGGACGCGGCCGTCGCCGCGACGCGTGGGCAAGTGCTCGCGTGGCGGGGGCAGGTGGCTCAGGCCTTTTTTCACAGCAACAGCGGGGGGAGAACGGCTGACTCCCGGGAAGTCTGGGGCGGCGGTGAAGCGCCGCGGTACCTTATGGGCGTGTTCGATACATGGAGCGAGGGCGGGAAGCATTACCATTGGTCCACGACCGTACCGCGTTCGACGGTGGAAGCGGCGTTGTCCAAGGCCGGACTTTGGTCAGGGCCGTTGGCCGCTATCCAGGGGCGCGGGCTCAGCGACAGCTCCCGCTGGACGTGGATCGAACTGAGCGCCCCGGACGGCCGGGCCGTCCGGATCTCCGCCAACGTTTTTCGCAGGGTCGTCGGCGCCGATCGCCTGCGGTCGACGCGATTCCGGGTGCGCTTGAGCGGGGAAAATTTCGTTTTTGACGGTCTGGGTTGGGGGCATGGAGTGGGGATGTCCCAGGAAGGGGCCTTCGCCCAGGCGAAGGAAGGCCGGGGATATAGGGCAATCCTCGATTTTTATTACCCCGGCGCGGAACTCGCGCGCCTGAAGGAATAGTCTGATGTTGACCTCGGATTTCGATTACGAACTTCCGGAAGCTTCGGTCGCGCAAGAACCTTTGCGGGAGCGGGACGCGTGCCGTTTGGCTGCGGTGCGGCGGTCGACGGGCTCGGTTCGGCACGCGATTTTCAGGGATTTGCCCGCTTTGCTGGCCCCGGGGGATTTGTTGGTTCTCAACGACTCCAAGGTGCTTCCGGTGCGTCTGCCGTGCAGACGTCCGAGCGGAGGGGCGGTCGAAGCGTTCCTGCTGGACCCGCTGGCGCCAGGGGACGCCTTGCCCGTTTTTCTGAGGCCTGCCGGCAGGGTGAAATGGGGAGAGGCCTTGGTTCCGGAACGGGCGCCGAATGCGGGGGCTTTTGTGCTCACGGGGCGGCGGGAGGACGGGATATTCCTTTTGAAATGGGAAGGTGCCGTCCCCTTCGAAACGGCGCTCCTGGAACGCCTGGGAGTGCCGCCCTTGCCGCCCTATATACGGCGACCGCGCTTGCCTGAGGAAGCCCAGACGGATCTGGATCGGGCCTATTACCAGACGGTCTACGCCCAACGGCAGGGGAGTGTCGCGGCGCCGACGGCCGGTCTGCATTTCACCCCGGAATTGTTACGGAAGCTCGAGGCCCTCGGGATTCCTTCGACGCGGGTGACTTTGCACGTGGGAGCAGGGACCTTTCAACCGGTAAAATGCGAACGCCTGGAGGAGCACCGAATCCACGAAGAAGTGTGCGAGGTGCCCCCGGAGGCGGCGGAGGCCGTCGCCGAGTGTCGGGCCCGGGGCGGTCGGGTGATTGCGGTCGGTACCACCGCTTTGCGGACCCTGGAAAGCTGCTACGAAGGCGGCGGGTTTCGGGCAGGGTGGATGCGCACGAGCCTTTATGTTCTTCCAGGGTATTCTTTCAAGTGCGTGGACGGATTGATCACTAATTTTCATCAACCGCGCTCGACGCTCCTGCCTTTGGTAGCCGCATTTTGGGAAAGGAAAGCGCTTTTGGGTTTGTATCAAGAGTGCCTCCGAGAAGGGTATCGTTTCCTCAGTTATGGGGACGCCTGCCTTTTTTTATGAATGAGACGATCTTTTTTGGCTGCGAATTTTAGGCGAGGAAGGAAGTGGCCGAAAAAGAATGGTGGACTCCCGGATTAGGCTCCCGTTAATCTATCAAAATATCTGACAATGGCTGACGGCTTGGCCGTCCCTGGGCGGAGCGCTTTCTCGACTTTATGTGGTGTTCTCGAACGCTTCGATGGGCCTTTGGTTTTACAGGGGCGGTTTTGTTGTTGTTCGTCCCCGGAGGAATCCGCGCCGCCGGGACGACGGCGGACGCGTTTTTGCAAGTGCCGGTGGGTGCTCGGGCGGAGGGGATGGGCGGGGCGTTTTCTGCCCTGGCGCAAGGCGCTTCCGCGATGGAATGGAATCCCGCAGGTTTAGGGTTTTTGGCCCAAAGCGAATGCGATGTGGAACATTTGGAGTATGTGGCCGATATTTCGGAAGAGTCGGTTGCGGCAGCCTGTCCTTGGCGTGGTCAGGGCTTTGGTGCGGCCGCGGATTGGCTGAACGTCCCGTCTTTTAACAGCACCCTGGATTCGGGGGCGGCGTCCGGGTCGGCCCAGGATTTGAAGGTCGGGGTGGGTTATGGCGTTCCCGTGGCCCCCTGCTTGTCGGTCGGATTCGACCTATGGGGCGTGAATTCCCGGCTTTCCGGGGAAAGTGCCGCTGGTATTGTGGGCGACGGCGGGCTCATGGCGAATTTTTTCCGCCGGCGGATGAGACTCGCCTTGGAATTGCGCAACCTTGGCGTGCAAGGCGCTTGGGGAGGGTCGGCGGATCCCTTGCCGACCCAATGGAGGGCGGGGGCATCGTGGATTTGGAGGGAAGCGACGGGGAGGGAATGGGGCGTCGCGGATTTTGACGCCGTCGGGACGCGCAATCAGCGCGCGGATTACGCTGTCGGGGCTGAATGCAAGCCCTGGGCCGGGCCGCTCGCTTTGCGGGCGGGATTGCGGTTCGCCGAAGGTGGAGTCGACTTGGAAGAGGCGGATGCTGAGTCGGGCATGATTGCGAGCTTCGGACTCGGGCTGGACGCCGGGGCGACGGAGCTGGATTACGCCTATGAGCCGTTTGGGGAACTCGGAAATGTCCAACGATTCGGTTTGCGTTGGCGCTTCCGAAATTCGACGGATGCGCGGCCAGGAAAGGATTTACTGAAGGGGGGCCCCCGCTTAGTACCTTCCCCCGATGGAACTGGATCGGAAGTGCTGTTGGAATTTTCTGACGATCCCGACGGGGAAACGGATTGGACCCATTGGAGAGTGGATTTTTACGAGGGGGGATCGTTCCAAAAATCGTACGGAGGGGAAGGTCCGCCTCCCCCGAAACTTACCTGGCCCATCGGGCCCGTCCAGGCAGGGACTGCGACGTATTCCTATCGCGTTTTACTACGGGATGGATCGGGCAGGGATGTGGAAAGCGCAGGCGAGGTCCAAGCCGAGATCGCCACTAAGGCGGCTTTTGTCGTCGCCCCCGCATTCGATTCCGGCGCGGGCGGGTTGGTATTCCGCCCGAAGCCGCCCTTGAATGTAGCCGTCAAGGAGTGGAAACTCGAGATTCGAGATCCGCAGGGCAATCTGCTGAAGACATTGGCGGGGGCCGGGGCGATCCCTAAGACGCTGGTGTGGCGCCCGGGAGAATCGGGGCCCGGTCTGAAAGACTTTTTCCGCCAAGAAAAGCGGGTGATGTTGGCGTTTAAGTTGAGCTATACGGACGCCCGGCAGCGCACTTCGGTGGTGCGGGATGAAGTCCAGCTTCCCGAAACCTTCAAACCCCTGCCCTTGCCTCACGAGCCTCAGGAATTCAAGGTCGCCAAGGGGAGGGGGATCCTGGTGGTGGTTCTCCCCTTGTTGAGATCCGCCTCGGCCGAGCGGCAGAGGAAAGCGGTATTTTCGTTGGAGGCGGCCCAGCAGGGGACGCCCACCTCCTGGGTCTTGACGGTCAGGGACGCCGCAGGCGCGGTGATGCGGTCCTGGGGCGGGGAAGGCGATGCGCCGGATTCCTTGGTGTGGGACGGGAAGGATATGCAGGGAAGCGTCTGTGAGGACCCGACTGCCGTAAACTGGAAATTCGCCCTGCATACGCCTTCCGGCGACGTTGTCGCGCGGGAAGCGCGGGCGATCGGGGCGCCTTTTAGGAGCGGCGAAAAATCCTTGAGCGTCCGCCGTAGGGAATGCGTTTTTTTCCGGCGCTGGGAAGGATCGCTCCCTCCGGAAGCAGTCTCCCGGCTTCGGAAGACGATAAAAGAGGAGAGCCAGGGCGCAGGAGCTCCGGAAGTGTTGATCGTGGGCCATTCCTGGGACGAAGGCGCCGAGGCCGCGGCGCTATCCCAGGAACGCGCCGATTCCGTGTTGCGTTTTCTCCTGGACAAGACCGCGCTCAAGCCAAAAGGACTTCAAAGCGTGGGCGTAGGGGATGGAGCGCCGGCGGTGATGGGCGCGCACGTCGGTGCGGCGCTTAACCGCGGGGTGGACTTAATCTTTGTCGAAGGGGAGTGAGGGATGCTGCGCAGGATTCCGATGAGGCGGTTTACGGCGTTTTGGGGTGCGACCGCGTTCGTGGTCGTGTTCGGATGCGCCCGCAGCCCCGAACAGCTTTTGGAAACCGCACGAGCGGCCGCGGCCGCAGGGCGGGCGGCCGATTGCGTCGACGCCTGCGATAAGGTGCTCGCCGGGCCAGGACGGCTTCGAGACGACGCGCTTGAAGTGAAGGCGTCCGCCCTTTTTGATCTTCGGCGTTTCGAAGAGGCCGCGCGTGCGGCCTCCGAAGCGGCGAAGGACCGGTCCGCAGACGCGGCGCGGCGGGACTGGACTTTGGCCTTGAAGGCCTATGCGGCGTCGGGCGACTCCCAAGGGGGCGCTCTTGCGCTCGCCGCGCTTGGAGGGGTCCAGGCGCTCTCCGACCCCGAATTGGCGGCGGCTGCGGCTAAGCTCGGTATCCAGGCGACGGGCACGCCAGGACCGGCGCCCAAAGCCGTTTTCGATCCGTCGAAACTGGACGCCGTCGGGTTGGCGATCGCTTCGGTGCGGAAAACGGCGCGGTTGGAGGACGGGTTTCCCGTTAAAACATCCATCCGGGAATTGCGGAGGAGAATGCGTTTGGTTTCCCCGGACTCAACGCGATTCGTTTGGAAGGATAAGGTTTCCTCGGGGGATTGGTTGTTTCTGGGGGGCGAAAAGGGCCAGGCCGCCCGTCGTATCCCCCTTTCGAGGGACGCCTTTCAGGCGAACTGGTCCCCGGACTCCAAGCGGCTGCTTTTTTCAGCGGCCCTGGGGGATTCCGGCGAGCGAAGCTTATTCGTTTTTGACGTGGCCACGTCAAAATCCAGGAGGGTTTTCAACGGCGGCCGAAAGATCGGGCTCCTCGCGGCCTGGACGCCGGACGGAGGGAAAATTCTCTTCAGTTTCCATGGCGACCTTTGGCTGATGAACGCCAACGGCATCGGCAGGACGATGTTGAATTTGGCAGGGCGTATCGGGGAGCCGGTGCGCGACGCCGAAGAAATCGATTTTTCCGGGGACGGGCGGGTCTTCGCCTATCGTATGAAAGAAAGCCCGGAATTTTATGTAGTGGAATTGGAGGCCAGGTGAAGCGCTTCCTTTTGGTCGCGGGTGTGATCGCGGTCTTATTGGGCGGGCCGAATGACGCTTGGGCGGTCTCCTGCGACCGGGACGCCTCCGTGGTCGCCCTCGAAAAAGCGGTCAAGGCGGATTCGGGCAACGGGGCGACCCGTTATGCCTTGGCAGCAGCTTACGCGAATCACGGGTGTTTTGACGCCGCGTTGGAAGCCTTTGGAGCTGCGATCCATTCAGCCCAAGGCGATCTTGACTTGATATTTCAATGTCGGCGGGCCGAAGGGGGGATTTTGCTTCAAGCCCGTAACGACGCCGCTGGAGCCCGCATTCAGTTCCTGGAGGCATTGCGATTGCGGGCGAACGACCCGGATAGCCTTGAAGGGATCGCGCTTGCGGACGAGGCCCTCGGCCGGGGAGACGAAGCGGTCGGTCTGATGGATCGGGCTTTGAAAAACGGACCGGAAAACCTGCGGATACGCTATCGAAGGGCTCTTGTGCTGAACGACGCCTTGGAACATGCGGGCGAAGGAGCGACGCAGGCTTTGCGTCAGCGTGTGGTGGAGGCGTTCAAGTCCACCGCCGCCCGCGCCGAACTCGCCCCGGGTGACGAAGAGTCCCGGAAAATCTTGGTGGTGTGTGACACCCGCTTGGGAGAGATTTACCGGGATACGAAACGGCCGGAATGGGCGTTGAAGGTCCTGAAGCGGGCGGTGAAGGCGGATCCCGGGGATTTCGCCAGTCGCTTCATTCTTGGCCAAGTCTATTACCAGGTACATGATTTCGCCTCAATGGTGGAGCAATACCGTAAGGCTGTCGAGTTGGATCCCCATCAGGCCTTGGCGCGTTTCAATTTGGGGGTGGCGTACGTCAATCAGGAGCGTTTCTACGAGGCCTGGGGTCAATTCAAGGAGGTGTGCGAGCTTGAACCCGGGAACGCCGAAGCCCGTGCGCTCCAGATTCAGACAGCCGGGCGGGCCGTGGAGCAGGAAATCGAGGCCGGCGCGACCCGCTTTGCGGAGGGGGATTTTGCCGCCGCGCGTTCCAATTTCAGCAGAGCCTTGGACGTCGATCCTTCGGCAAAAATCGCCAAAGAGTACCTCGCGAAAGTGGACGCCCGTTCGGGCAGGGAATACAAGGATTTGATGGGCCAGGCAAAGGACGCGCTCGCCCATAAACGCCGCGAAGACGCCATGGAAACGCTGGACAAGGTCCTCGCGCTCAGACCCGGCGACAAGGACGCCCAGGAATTGCGCGAACGCGCCCAGGCGGATATCGACAAGATGGTTGAGCGCTATATCGTGGCGGGCGACGCTGATTTGAGACGGGGGGATCGGGATTCGGCGGAAGTCGAATACAAGCGGGCGGGGGCTTTCGCTTCGGGCCGAGAGCAAGCCCAGCGCCGTTTGGCAGGCCTCCGCAAATCCGCCCAGGGAAGGGTCACGGGGTCGCTTTCCCAGGCAAAGATCGCGTTAAAAAGGGGGGATCTTGCGGCGGCCCGCAACGCTTTCCGGGAATCTCTGGCCTTGGCGCCGGGAAACGCAGCAGCCGTCAATGGGCTCAGTGAAGTCAACGGAAGGATCGGCGAAAAAGTGCGCCTTTTGGACGAAAAGGCGGAAAAATCGGCGCTCGACGGGGAAAAAGGGGACGCTGAAAGGGAATTTAACGCAGCGTTGGCGCTGGATCCGGACGACGCGGCAGCGAATGCCGGAGTCGCCCGCCTCACGGGCAACGCCTCCACGGCCAAGGTGAACGCCGATAAGGTGCGCAGCCTGTACTATCAAGGCGTCGATCTCTACGTCAATAACCACATTCGCGAGGCGATCGCCGTATGGAAAGAGCTTCTGGCGATCGATCCGGCCCACGCGGACGCCCGGCGCGATATCGAACGCGCCCAGGCTAAATTGAAGGCCCTGGAAAAGCTTTGAAGCGCTTTTCTGCCCTCAAAAAGCTAGCCAAAGGACGGGACGGTTTGCTATGATATGCGCCCGATGCGGGAGTAATTCAGTGGCAGAATGGCAGCTTCCCAAGCTGCACACGAGGGTTCGATTCCCTTCTCCCGCTCCATTCAAGAGAGGCCGGCGCCTATTGGCGCCGGCCTCTCTTTGTTTCCGTGAGCGGAGGCGGGGATGAGGCCCGGAGCGCTAAGCTGGTGGGGTTGCTTCGTGTTTCTGGGCCTGGGAGCTTGTGCGGCCCTTCCCCAAAAAAGCCGTTGGGTTTTTGAACCCGGAGACTTTGCCTCGCTCCAGGCGGATTGGGATAAGGCGGACGAATCCATTGTGGACGGATTGAAGGTGAGGGTCCTGAACAGCGGGACCCAGCTGCATTTGCTCGTCAGCACGGATGATCGGACCCTCAAGGACGAATTCAGCGGCCAATACGCCCAAAGCGTCCTTTTTTGGTTTCAACCCAAGGGTGGTGTTGGCAGGGGCCTCAGGGTCGAATTCTTTGCGCGCAAGGGCGGCGATCCTTGGAAAGATCCGATCGAAGCGATGGACCACCGCGTCTATTTGGAAGGGCCTTCGCCGGAGGGAACCCCGCGAAGCCTGTCGGAGGAGGACGGCGTGGAGTGCTTGGAACGCGTCGAGTCGGGAACCTTGGTGTGGGAATTGAAGCTTCCGCTTAGGGCGATGGGAAAGGATTTTTGCGTCGGCGCCGCTCCCGGTGATTCGCTGCGCCTTGGGATTGAAGCGACCCCGCCGGCGGAAGCGGATCCCTCCGGAGGCGGAGGGGACTTCCTGGATCATAAGGAGGGTCGGCATCTGCGCAGGGATACGGACGCGGTCGTTCTCCAGCACCGGGTGGGGGACGGTTATTCCTGCGTTTTGGATGTCCTGTTAGCCCCTGTTCCCCGAGGCCAAAAATGAAACTCGTCGGTGTGATCGGCGCAATCGCCCTGGCTTGCGCCGGAGTTTCAGGCGTGCAAGCGGACACTCCAAGCCCAACGGTCACCGCCACGCCGACGCCAGGCGTTCCGACTTTGGAAGGTCCCTTACAGGCGGGGGGGCCGGGCTACCTGTTCACCGGGACCGCCTTGCCCGGCGAAGCGGTGGCGATTCTCGACAACGGCGTCCTGCTGGGAACCGGGAACGTGGGGGCCTTGGGCCGTTTCGCGATTCACGTGCGGAGCGCAAATTTGAACGATGGCGATTCGGTCTGCGCGGCCGGGGGAGGGGCGCTCGGTCCGGAGTCGGAGCCCGTCACGGTCGGTCCGGCCCTTTCGGGAGCTCCCACGGCGGCTCCGGTCCCCCTCGACGGAGGGGCCACATTCGCCACGGTCGACGCCGCTCCGGGCAGCTGGGTAAGGTTGATCGACCGTTCCACCGGAGCAATCTTGTCGCAGAAGGCCGCCGCGGCGCGCGGACAAACAGTGATGCAACTCGCGGGCGGAATCCTCGAAGGGGATCGCCTCGAGTTCACCTGTTCCGGCTTGGCGCCGGCGTCCTTCGTCGCCGGGGCTTCCGGCCAGGCGGCTTCGTTGCAGGATTCTTCGCAGATGTTGAACGGGGGGACGGTGCTGGCGAAGGGAAAGCCCGGCGCGACCATCCAACTGCTGGGCGACCCGGAGTGCGTCGTCGCCCAAGGGGTGGCCGACAGCCAGGGGATCGCGGCGTTAGAACTTTCAGGCGCCTCCTTTCCTGGAACCCTTTTGCTGGTCCAAAACGGCTATGTTTCCCCCGGCGGGCAGGCGCTTCTTAGCCAAGGCCGGCGGTCGGCCTGGTTGAACGTCAACACTTTTCGGCCTGCGGAAGGGACGACGCTTACGGTCGGATTCGAAGCGTCCCAAACAGGGAACGTGGAAGTCCGGGTGTTCGACCTTTCCGGACGTTTGGTCCGGTTTTTGGGCACGTTCGCCCTCGGCGCTGGGGCGCACGGGGAGGCGTTTTGGGACGGGGGCTCCGATGGCGGTGCCGCGGCCGCATCCGGGATTTATTTGGTTTCTGTGCGGGGGGCCGGGCTCCATACGATCCTTAAGGTCATTGTCATTAAGTAAGCGAATTCGGGCCTCTCACCGGGGCGCCTAAGCCAACAGCTCGACACCGATTATTCCGAAAGTCTGGACATGGAGCGCCGCTTCCCTTGGAGCGGCCGTGCGGTTCCTTCTGCCCCGAATACGCCATGGCGACCACCCCTCTCGAATCCTGCCCTCGCCCCCTGGGGGGCGTCGACGCCCGCGTCCTTCTGGTGGAGGACGATTCGGACATGGCCCGCGCTTTGACCGAATATTTCCGGGGATTCGGGCTGGGTCTGGAGACGGCTCCCAGCGCTTGCGATGCGCGGCGGGCTCTCGAAACAGGGATACCGGACTTGGTGCTCCTGGATTTGGGGTTGCCGGATTGCAAAGGCGAGGAATTGCTCGCGGAAATCCTGGGGAAATATCCGGGCCTACCGGTGGTCGTCGCGACCGGGCATAACGAATCCGAAACAGCCCGGGAATGCCTCCGCCGGGGGGCTTGCGATTACCTGACCAAGCCCTACGTTTTGGCCGAGGTGCAGGCGGCGGTGCGCAGGGAATTCCGGCGCGCCAGTCTTAAGCGGCAGGCCCGCCGACTCGAAGATGCGCTCGGCAGGCGGGGCTTTTCCCGTATCGTCGGGGACTCGCCCGCGATGAAGGCGGTCCGGGCGAAATTGGCGAAGGCCGCTCCGAAGGACATCGGAGTGCTGATCTCAGGGGAGACCGGGGTCGGAAAGGATGTCGCGGCTTTGGCTTTGCACGAGGAAAGTCCCCGCGCAAAGCGCCCATTTTTGGCGCTGGACTGCGGAGCCTTGCCCCAGCGTCTTCTGGAATCGGAGCTGTTCGGATACGAAAAAGGGGCCTTTACCGGGGCCGATGTCCGCAAACGCGGGCGCCTGGAGACTGCAGAAGGCGGGACTCTTTTCCTGGACGAGGTCGCCAATCTGCCCACAGGACTCCAAGCCAAGCTGTTACGGGTGCTCCAAGAACGAAGATTTCGGCGCATAGGGGCGCGCGAGGATTTGCCCTTGGATGTCCGGGTGGTGGCGGCGACCAACGCCGATCTTGGGGCCGCCAGGGCTAGCGGAGCGTTTCGTGACGATCTTTTTTATCGTCTCGCCGAGATCGAGGTCGAAATCCCGCCGCTGCGGGAACGCGGTGGCGACCTGGAAATCCTTTTAACGGTCCTGTTGGACGCCGAAGCGGCCGGGTTTGGGCGGGAGACTCCGGTTTGCGCCGAGGACGTCCTGCCCGTCCTGAAAGCGCATTCCTGGCCCGGAAACGTGCGCGAACTGCGCCATGCCCTGCGCCGCGCCTTGCTCGTGTGTGGAAGGCGTTTGGAGGCGGCCGATTTGGGATTGATGGGCACGCCGGCGCAAGGGGGGGATGTGGCGCCCTTGGAGCCGCAAGTGCGCGCGGCCGTCGCCAAGGTGGAGTCGGAGCTGATCCAAAGGGCGCTGGCGAAGTGCCATTGGGTCCGGCAGGAGGCCGCGGCCCTTCTCGAGGTCGACGTCAAAACGCTCTACAAAAAGATGAGGGATTATGGGCTGGCTTAAGGAACGAGGCGGCCCGGGACGTTTGGCCTGTTTCGGGCTTTCAACCGACGACCTGGAGGCTGTCGCTGAAGGGCTCGCGGAGGAGGGTTGGAGCCTGGAGGAGGCCTCTTCGCCCGAGCGCGCCCTTTCAAGCGGCGGGCCCGACGCGGTCCTTTTGGACGCTTCCGTCGCGGCCGAAGATCCGCGGTGGCTGGACGCGGCGGGGCGGATCGGGTCGACCGCACCCGTGTTGGTCGCGGTCGACCGCGGGCAAGCGGCGCTACTGGGGAAACTCCTGCGTTGGGGCGCTTCCGATTGCCTGGTGCGTCCCTTAAAGCCGGAAAAGTTGTTGGCGGCGCTTTGGCAGACCCTTGGCCTGCAAGCCTTGCAGGGCGAGGTCGATCGGCGTTCCCGGAACGTCGCATCCGCGGAAGCGTTTTCGGCTTTGATCGGTGAAAGTCCGGCGGTCCAGCGCATGCTGGCCCAAGCCCTCAGAGCGGCGCGCCATCCGGTGGATGTCCTCATTTTGGGGGAGACCGGGACAGGAAAGGAACTCTTGGCCAGGGCCATCCACGAGGCTTCCTCGCGCGCGGCCCACCCATTCGTCGCCGTGGATTGCGGAGCGTTGCCTCCTGATCTGGTGGAAGGCCTCTTGTTCGGGCAGCGAAAAGGGGCTTTTACGGGGGCCACCGAGGATAAGGCCGGCATATTGGAGCAATCCGATGGCGGCACTGTTTTTTTGGACGAAGTGGGCAATCTGCCGCTGGAGGCTCAAACCAAGCTTCTGCGGGTCCTTCAGACGCGGGAGAACTGGCGTCTCGGGGACACCCAGCCGCGGCCCTTGGATTTGCGGGTATTGGCGGCCACGAACGCGGACCTCGAGGGTTCGGCCCGGCTCGGCGGATTTCGCTTGGATCTCTACCACCGCCTCTGCGATTTTCCGTTGCGGGTGCCGCCGCTTCGAGAACGCGGCGGGGACATCGAGCAGCTGGCGCGGCTATTTTTAAACCGCCATCGGGCGAGGTTCCAACTCCCGCCTGCCGTGCTCGGGGAATCCGTGATCGAACGCTTAAGGGCCTATCCTTGGCCCGGAAACGTCCGCCAGCTTGAGAACGCGATGAAGCAAATCGCGGTGCTGGCCGAGGAAACGGTGCTTCCCGAACATTTGCCGCGCGAAGTGCAGGAATACGTTCGAACGCCTTTCAAGTCGGCGGTTTTCGGCGGCCCAGAAGTGACGGTTCCGGAGGGAATCCAACCGCTTTGGAAGGCGGAACGGGGAGTGATCGCCGAACTGGAGCGGCGCCTGTTGAAGGAAGCCGTCGAGCGCTGCGGGGGCGACAAGGCCTTGGCCGCCTTTCGGCTCGAATTGCACGCCAAGACTTTCGCCCGGAAATGGAAAGCGCACGGATTGGACTAAAGCCAGGCCAAGGATCGAGCGCGCGTTTGGGGAAGCTCGGGCCCGATCGCCGGGAAAACGGATTCTCTGGAGCGGCGCGCGACGAAAGCACCTTGCCGCCAAAGCTTTTTTCCTGGCACGAACCCTGCATTATCCTCGGAGGGACGGACTGTTTCCGAGGCGACTATGGCGACCTTGCGTGATTTAAGCGCGGCGCGGCGAGGCGCCCATCAACTCCTGGAGCGGCAGATCAGGAGCTGTCTGGGCGGAGAGGCCGGGACCGACTTTCCTGAGGCGGCTGCGGCGTTCAGGTCCAGGCCGGAAAAGCTGGAACGTCTCTTGGCGATGGTCGATGACGTGTACGCGGAAAACGACCTCTACCTGGACCGTACCTTGGCCGCCTTGGACAGGGCAAGCGACGAGGCCCGGGACCTGCATCGCGAAGAGGCCGCGAAAGCCCAGCATTTGGAGGAGGCGCTCGCGGAAAAGGAGCGTGCCCTCGAAGAGCTCAACCGGGCCAAATCGATCCTGGTGGGGCAAGAGAAGCTGGCCGCCATCGGGACGCTGGCTTCGGGAATCGCCCACGAGATTAATACGCCCATCCAATACGTTTCGGACAACCTCTTCTTCCTGAAGAACGCCTTTGAAAGCTTGCTTGGCCATTTAGAAGGCGCCCAGGAGGTTCCGCTAGACAAGGAATTCCTCCGGGCCGAAGTGCCTGGGGCCTTGCGTCAGGCGGCGGAGGGCTTGGAACGTGTCGCCGCGATCGTGCGTTCCATGAAGGAATTTTCGCATCCTGGGGGAGGCGTCCGGACGCCTTGCGATCTCAACCGTTCGTTGGAGAACGCAGTGACGGTCAGCCGAAACGCCTGGAAAAACGTCGCCGAGCTTGAGCGGGACTTGGATCCGGAACTTCCCCCGGTGGCCTGCGTCGCGGGCGAGATCAATCAGGTGCTCCTGAACCTCGTGGTGAATGCGGCGCACGCCATCGAGGATAGGCGCCAGAAAGAGCCTTCGGCCCCCGCCGGACGCATCAGGGTTTCCACCCATCGGGACGGCGGGCGGATACGTTTGGAGGTGGCGGACAACGGCTGCGGGATACCCGACGAGATCGCCCATCGCGTGTTTGACCCCTTTTTCACGACCAAGGGGGTTGGGCGTGGAACGGGTCAAGGCTTGGCGATTTCGAAGGCGGTGGCCGACAAGCACGGCGGGGCCTTGACGTTCGGGCCAGCCCCCGGGGGGGGGACCGTTTTCTCGCTGGAATTGCCGTTGGAAACGAAGCGGTCTTGAGGGGAGCGGTGAGCATTTTAGGCGCTCGAGAGTTGGAGTGCGCGGTCCTGCCGCGGGTGCGTGCAATGGAGGAATCATGAAACCCTTGGTCCTGTGCGTCGACGACGACCTTTCGGTGCTGGAAGGTTACCGGCGCGTCCTCGGGATGCGCTTCGAAATCTATCTCGCGCGCGGTCCCTGGCAAGGCCTGATGAAACTTGAATCGGGCCTCGATTTTTCGGTCGTCATCGCGGACAAGTTCATGCCCGATATGGATGGAACCGAATTTTTGCGGAGAGTGCGGCAACGCGCCCCGGAAACCGCGAGGATCATGCTGAGCGGCGATTTGTCCGCGGGCGGGGAAGTCACGGGCGCGGAAGGCGGCGCATTTTCGTTCCTGAATAAACCCTGTTCCGCGGAGAAGCTGCTTCAAACCGTGGAAGAAGGCGTTCGCTATTGGGCCTCACGGCAGGAAGGCCGGTTTGAACGGCGCAAATACGCGCAGGCCTGCGTGGAGGCTTTGTTGGGCATGTTGTCGACGGCGGATCCCGATTGCGGGCGTCGCAGCCGGCGGATCCGGGATTCGGCCTTGGTCGTCCTTCGGGCAACGGGCCGGGAACCGGATTGGCAAATGGAAGCCGCCTTGGCGTTGGGGCAGGCCGGGTGTTTAGGTCTTCCCAAAGCCTTGTTGGCGCGTTTGGACGCCGGGGAACAGCTTTCGGACCAGGAACGGGAACTATTCGAATCGCATCCAAACCGCGCTAAGGCGTGGATCGCGGCCATTCCGGATATGGAGGCCGTCGCCGAAGCGGTCACCCTGCAAAGGAGGGCTTATGGTTCGGCGGGAAAAGTGGGCGGCCATTCCGTACTTCCTTTGGAGAGCCGTCTGTTGAAGCTTGCGGCGGATATGGATTATTTTTCCGGGGGGGGACGCGCCAAATCGCGGGGAATTTCACGGATAAAAGCCAGCGCCGGGGACTACGACCCGGAACTGGTGGGGGCCTTGGAACGGGTGGAAGGCTTTGGCGGCGAACCCTGCGAAGCGGCGCCAAAGGCCTTAGCCTCGGATGAGGTTCTGCAATGAGCCGCCCCGTCGCGCCGGGCTTGGCCCGGGAGATCGCCGCCTCTCCGGCGCTCCTGAAGGAGTTGCTGGACAGCGCGCAGGAAGTAGCCTTGATATCGGACCTCCAGGGAACGGTGCTTTACGCCGGGGGGGCCGCCCGGGAACTGTTCGGTTGGCCCGCCGAGGGACTTTTGGGGGCGAACTGGTGCGACCTTTTCCATCCCGAGGACGGAGAGGCTTTGCGCTCGAGGGCCGATCGGCTCGGCGTCGGGGAAAGCGCGGAACGCTTGGTCCGCCTGCGCGTCCTTGGGGGAGGCTTTCGGTGGGTGCGGATTACGGTCCGGCGCACGGCGAGGGCTCTTCCGGATGCGGTTTTGGTGAACCTCAGGGACGCATCCGATTCAAAGGAAGGGGAGGCGGTCCTGACGGAAGCGATCGATGCGTTGAAACGGGGCGAAGCCTATCTGAGCATGCTGATGGGAAGCACCCAGGAGGCGCTTGCGGTCCTGGATCCGAAGTTGCGGACGCTTTACCTGAATCCGGCGGGCAGGAACCTGCTTGGACTGCTTCCGGACGAGCCGGCGGACAGTTCCCTGGTGGAAAGGGTGCATCCGGACGATCTACCGGGGGTACGCCTGGCGATGGAGCCGCTTAAACGGGGAGAAGCCGTCACCCGACGCTTGCGCATGTTTACCCGTTCGGCCCAATGGCTTCTCTTGGATTGCCGGGCCCAGTCCTATCGGGATCCCGATGGAAGGGACGTCGTCGTGGTCACCGCGAGGGACGTCCGGGAACTTCCGCCGCTCAGGCCGGAAGTCGGAGACCGCATGGAGACCATCGGCCGCCTCGCCGGTGGAGTCGCCCACGATTTCAACAACCTATTGACGGTCATCGAAGGCAACGCGGAATTGGCTTTGGCGGACCTTCCCGGAGATTCGGAATTGGCCCAAAGGCTTTCCGAAATCATGGAGGCCGCCGGGCGGGCGGCGGAGTTGACCGGGCAATTGCTCAGTTTTGACCGCCGCCAAGCGGGCAAGCCGCGTTTGTTGGATTTGAACGTGCTTGTGGAGCGGGATCTGCGTCTTATCGGAAGACTATTGGGCGCGGATATCGAGGTCGTTCCGAAATTGGCGACGGGCTTGCCCCTGGTTTTCGCCGATCCTGGCCATCTCGAACGGATACTGGTGAACCTATGCGCCCGGGCGAGGCATGTGTTGCCGCGTGGGGGCAGCTTGGTGATCCGGACGCGCGAAGCGACGGTCACGGAAGCCGAAGCCCGGCTGCACCCGGAGCGTCGGAAAGGCCGTTTCGTGGTCCTGGAGATTTCCGACAACGGGCGCCCCCTGCCCCCTGAGGTGGCGCGGCACATCTTCGAACCCTATTTCAACGTCCAGGAGCAGGGCGACGGACTAGGAATGGCCGCGGTGTTCGGGCTGGTGCACGCCTTCGGCGGGTTCGTGGACGTAGCCTCGGCGCAAGGCAAAGGCAGCGTTTTTAACGTGCATTTCCCGGCCGCGGCGCCGACCTCGGTGGAGGCGGAGCTTCCCACCGGCTTGGTCGAAGCCCCCGAAGCGGCGGAAATCCACGGCCGGATATTGTTGGTGGAGGATCGTTCATCGGTAAAGCACGTGGCAGCTACCCAGCTTCGGCGGGAAGGCTACGAGGTATTGGAAGCTTCCGCCGGCGAGGAGGCCTGGGAAATTTGGAAGAGAGAGCGGGCGGAAGGGAGAAGGCTTTCCCTGGTGCTTACGGACGTGGTGATGCCCGGCGTCGGAGGACTAAGTCTGGCTGAAAAAATCCGTGAAAATGACCCAGAACAGAAAATTCTGCTGGTTTCCGGATACAACGAAGAAGCTTTTACCGGGCGAGGGGAGGACTCCGTGAACCGGTATCCCCTGCTTCCTAAACCGTTCACGCGCACAGCGCTTTTGGAAGCAGTACATAAATTAGTGCCCTAAATAAGTGCCCTGGATTTGGAACTTACTCCATTTTTCCGTGGGGTTTCCACACATTGGGTAAATTCGGCGCTGGAATTTTGCGTTTTGGGGAAACGGACCTCCATTTTAAAGGATTTTTCTGGGTGTGGTAAAAATGGGTATTAGCTTAAAAAGTGCTGGATACCGCCCCTGAGCTTTGACAAAATAAAGGCACAGTGCTGAATTCCTGGGCGGCTCCAGGCGGCCTGATTTGGAGTCATTTTCCCACCCACCGACGAGCGTCATGCGGAATCCTCATACCTCCGTACTGGTTGTGGACGACGAGCCCGCAATCGTAGAAGCTTTGGAATTGGTTCTCGGAGAAGAGCACCAGTTAGTCACGTGTGGAACCGCCGAAGAGGCTTTGGAACGGCTGGATCGAAGGCCCTTTAGCGTCGCTTTGTGCGACATCAACCTTCCTGGTGCCAGCGGCGAATCGCTGTTGGCGGCGATCAAGGCCAGTTGGCCGGGGACCGAGGTCGTGATGATCACCGGTGGCGGCGATGTCCAGACGGCCGTGCGGTGCATGCGCTTGGGCGCGTATGACTACATAACGAAACCGTGGGACGTGGACGAGTTGCGGACGGTGGTGTTCCGCGCGGCTGAAAAATCGAGTTTGGTCCAAGAGAACGCGGTGCTGAAGCAAGCCGCCCAAACGACGAAGCCGGATTTGCTGTTAGGGTCTTCGCCGATCATGCAAAATTTGCGTGATCTCATCGGTCGGGTCGCGGCCAACGACGCCGTCGTGATGATCCAGGGCGAAGCGGGAACGGGCAAAGAAATGGCGGCGCGGGCGATCCATGCGCAAAGCCTTCGGCGGCGGGAACGTTTTGTGGCGGTCCCCTGCGGAACCATCCCCGTGGATCTGCTCGAAAGCGAACTTTTTGGGCATGAACGCGGGGCCTTCAGTTCCGCTTACGCGACCCGGGTCGGAAAATTTGAATATGCGTCGGGGGGCACGCTTTTGCTGGAGGACGTTGCGGCCCTGCCCTTGCCGATCCAGGCGAAATTGCTCAAGGTTCTTCAGGAAAGGGAAATCAGCCGGCTCGGTTCCAATCGGGTCATCCCCGTCGACGTTCGGGTGATTTCCTCCACAAGCATGGATTTGCAGGAATTGATCCGTCGAGGCCAATTCCGCGAAGATTTGTTTTGGCGACTCAGCGGAGTCCAGGTGCAAGTCCCTCCCTTGCGCGAGCGGGGAGAGGATATCGTGGAGTTGTTCCAGGCCTTTCTGGGTGAGGTCGCCCAACGTTACCAAAAGCCGGTGCCGAAGCTGACGGAAGGCGTGCTCAAGGCGATTCGAACCCACGCGTTCCCGGGGAATGTGCGGGAGTTAAAGCACCTTGTGGAAACCCTGTTCGTCCTCAGCGATGGGGACAGCATCGACGTCTCCGCGCTTCCGGTCCAAATGATTCTTCGGAGCGAAGGCCGTTTGTTGGAACGCTTGCCTTTGAAGCAGGCCGTGCTCGAATTTGAACGCCAGGTCATTCGCCGGACTTTGCGGGTCACGCGTGGTAATCAAAGTCGTGCCGCTGATCTGTTGGGCATCCATCGAAACACGCTTCTCGTAAAAATGAATGAGTTAGGATTACCCGGGCGCCACCCTTCTGAAAAGATCGGGGAGGCCCCGGGGGAGGCTGAGCCTATCTAGAAAGGGAACGCCGTAGAAGAGCCGGGCCTTAAAAGGCCCGGCTTTTTTTATCCTCGAGGTATGCCCAAAAATAATTTCGGGATGTTCATAAGATAAGGTTATCAACAACTTATTAAGGGCATATTAAGTAGTCCACTTGCTACAATTTCAATGCACACGCTCGCCAGAATTCATATTTATAACAAGATTGCTATTTTGTTAAAAAAACATACTGTATATTTCATTAAATGAAACTGGCACGGGCCTTGCATATGGCGAAAGCATCACTTTCGGAGGGAACCATGGCGCATCGCCAACAGGTGGGGGAGGACCGTCGGGAGCTTGAAAAGTCGAGCGCCGGAGCGGAAACCTTATGGGGGATGTTTTGGACGCGGGCGCAAAAGGAATCTCAAGCCACCGCGTTCCGATTTGTGGGGGAGGGGGGGAAAGAAGTTTCCGAATATAGCTTCGCAACGGTGGCCAGGGAGGCTCTGCGCCAGGCGGCCTGGCTGAGGGCGAACGGCCAAGTCGGGGATCGGGTGCTGCTGACGCATTCCGCAGGCCCCGAGTTCATCGGGTCTTTTTTGGCCTGCATGGCCGCGGGCATGATCGCGGTCCCGGCATTTCCGCCGCGGCGCAGCGGGGACCGGGTGTTGGGCTTGCTGAGGGATTCGGAGGCGCGGCTGGCCCTGTCCGATTCCGTCGGCCGGGCGGCCATGAGGCAGGTCCGAGGTTCGGAAGCGGTTTGGAAGGAACTCCGGTGGCCTGAGGCGGAAGAGCTGCCCGGGGATGGGCTCGGCGCGGCCGGGATTTGGGTTCCTCGGCCCCAGGACATCGCCTATCTGCAATATACTTCCGGTTCCACCGCCAGCCCGAAAGGCGTCATGATCACCCACGGAGGGCTGCTGCACAATCTCGCGGTCTGCGCGGAAATTTGCGAATTCAAGGAAGGGGACCGCTGCCTATCTTGGCTCCCGCTTTTTCACGATATGGGGCTGGTCCTTGCGGCGTTGATGCCTTTGGTCAAGGGCGGGGACTCCGTCTATTTCGCCCCCGATGATTTCCTCAAAAAACCTTCGCTTTGGCCGGATTTGGCGAGCCGTTTCCGGGCGACCCACTTGGCGGCACCTAATTCCGCCTATGATTTGTGCGTTCGGCGTTTCCGCGAAGAGGACTCCGCGGACCTGGACCTGTCCGCCGTGAAATTCGCGGTCAACGGCTCCGAACCGGTGCGCGCCGAAACGTGCAGGGAATTTGAGCGCGTCTTCGGGAAATACGGGCTGCGGCCGGGAGTGATTTCCGCCGGCTACGGCCTGACCGAAGCGACGCTGGCGGTTTGCGCGGGAAGGCCGCTCCGGGGCTTGGCCGAAGTGTCCGGGGACGGTCCGAACGGAAACAAGCGTACCCTGGTTAAATGCGGTCCGCAAAGCTCGAATCGGGTGACGATCGTGGATCCCCTGAACCTCCGGCCCTGCCCCGACGGTGCGGTCGGGGAAATTTGGATCCAAGGTGGGAGCGTGGCGGCCGGATACTGGCGCAATCCGGAAGCCACCCGGGAGACGTTCGGAGGGCGTTTGGAGGGAAGCGAGGGGGACTTTTTGCGCACCGGGGATTTGGGGTTTGTTCAAGACGGGGAGGTCGTCGTTTCCGGCCGCCTGAAGGACCTCATCATTCTCCGGGGAGAGCATTATCATCCCCAGGACATCGAGGCTGTCGCCGCAAAAATCCATCCCGACCTCGAAGGGGGCGCCGCATTCGCGGTGGAGGGTCCGGAGGGGGTGGAGTCGACGGTCTTGGTCCAGGAAATCCAACGCCGTTCCCGGGCCGCCTGGCCGGAAATTGCCGCGGCGATCGCGGAAGCGGTTTCCCGGGAAATGTCCGTGAACCTCGACGAAATCGTGCTGGTCCCGGGGCCGTCCGTACCCAGGACGGGCAGCGGAAAGGTGCAGCGCAGAGCCTGCCGGGATGCTTATCTCTCCGGGACGCTCAAGATCCTGACGCGGGTTCGGCCGGCCGCCCCCGGTGATCCCGGGAAGGCCGGACCGGATCGCTGTGTGCCTTCGCCCGACCTTCCGGAGGTTTCACGGCGGTTCACCGAAGCGGCAGCAGCTTCCGCCGGGCGTTGGCGGTGCCTTCCCGCAGCGGAGAGCATGTGGGCCGCCCAAATGGCCGCCCCGCAATCCAACGCCTACCATATCGCCTTCACAATAGAACTCGACGGAAGGCTCGAGCGGGAAAGGATGCAAAAAGCCCTTGACCGATTGTCCCGGGAACAGGTGGTCTTGCGGTGTTCGTTGCAGGCTGACCAAGACGGGGTTTGGCAGGTGGATTCCGGGCGGGGAGCGACCCTGGAATTTCCCTGGGAACGCCCCGGAAAGCTCAAGGATGCGCTCGAATGGGCTCGGCTCTGGAACCGCCAATCTTTTGATTTGGGCAAGGCACCCCTTTGGAAAATGGCCTGGCTGGATTTGGAAGAAGGCGGTTGTCTGCTGGCATTTTCCTTCCATCACATCATTTTTGACCATCATTCTATAGGGCTGTTTTATCTGAAAATGGACGCGTATTATGCGGAACCGGAACGGCTGGGGCGGCAGGTTCCGCCGGTCTTGCCCCGGCTTCCAGAGGGACGCCCGGACGTCGAGTCCGAAAAAGCCTATTGGAAATCACTTTTAAACAAGCTGCCCGCCACGCCCTGGTTCAAGCGCGCCAGGATGAGCGATGCGGTGCCTGCTTCGAGCATTGGAACCGAGCTTCCGCCGGACATCGTGCAGGGGCTGAAGTCCCTGGCCGTCCAGGAACGCTGCACGCCGTTCTGCGTCGCGGCATTGGCTTGGGCCCAGGCTCTCGCGGGCTTGACCGGAGCTTCCACGGCCTGCTTTGGGGCGCCTTTTACGCTGCGGGACCAGCCCGGGGGGAGCCGGCATATCGGATTTTGGGTCCACCCCTTACCCTTGCGTTTGGCGGTCCCGGATGGTTCCAGGGAATCCGTTCGGGCCTGCCTGGCCGAGGCTTCCCGGCAGATTCGGGCGGCCATGGGCCATCGGTGCCTTTCGTTCGCGGAGGCGATGCGGGCCTCCGGCGAGGTCGCTCCGGGCGCGTTCCTGACTTTTAACGCAGGAGAAAGAGACGACTTCGCGCGCACCACATCCGAAGGGAATCACTATTCTCGGACTTGGTTCGGAAAACGCGCCACCGGACGGGAATTGGATTGGGGAACAGTGAAAGTGCCTTTAAGCCTGGAGGTGAGCGGCGGCGAAAAATGGATGCTCAATCTTGAGTGGCATCCGACCGCGATTGACGAGGCGGTGGCGCGACGTTTGCTGGAGGATTTTGCGGCGGCCTGCCGGCGTTACGTGGAGGCGGGAGCGCCCGGGGGACAGGCCGTTTTCTCGGCGGCGGCCCCGGTATCCCAGATCGGTGAGACGGTTCTCGACGCTTTTGAGCGCAGGGCGGTCGACCATGCCCAGGCGGTGGCCCTTGTGGAAGAGAAAGGCGCGGTCGATTACGGACTGTTGCTTCTAAAGGCCCGCTCGGTGGCCCGGGCGCTTTACGATGCGGGCGTTCGGCCGCGCCAGCGGGTGGGGGTTTACGCCCGCGCAGACAGCGCTTGGGTCGCGGCCCTGCTGGGCTGCTTCGAGGCGGGAGCCGTCTATGTGCCCCTGGATCCGGCGTTTCCGAAAGAGCGCCTGAGGCTGATGATCCGGGACGCCGGATGCGTCCTTGTCCTGAGCAATTTGGGCACCCCTGCCTGGGCCGAGGAGCCCTGGATGGACCTGGAAGAGGCGCTCAAGGCCCGGCCGGCGTTTGTGCGCGAACGCGGAATGCCCGGCGCCGGAGATCCGGCCTATGTCATGTTCACTTCCGGATCCTCGGGCCGGCCCAAAGGGGTTCAGGTCGGGCACGGCGCGCTCATGAATTTCGCGTTGGGCATGGGGGCACGTATGCGTTTTAGCGCCCAGGACCGGACGCTCCAGTTTTTCTCCCTGAGCTTCGATCCGTCGATGCTGGATGTGTTTCCGGTGCTGGTCGCGGGCGGAAGCGTGGCCCTGCCGCAGCGCTCGGCCGCTCCGGGAACTTCGGAGTTGTGCAATTGGGTCCGCAAATTCGGGGTGACCGTGCTCCAGTTTCCCACGGCGTACTGGCATGTCCTGATGCGGGAGGGTCTCGCCGAAGCCCTGGTTGGGGAAAAAAGGGTGCGCTGTCTATCGGTGGGAGGTGAGGCCCCCTCTCCGGAATGGGTGGCCCATTGGAGCCGCCTCTTCGGGGACCGCGTGGCTTTTTTCAATGCCTATGGTCCGACCGAAGCCTGCGTCGCCGCGACCGTTTGGGAGGCGACGGGTGCGATTACAGGGCCCGTGCCGCTGGGAGAGCCCCTGCCGGGGGTCGAACTGGCTGTCGTTGGAAGCGATGGAAAGGCCCTCGGGACCGGCGAGAACGGCGAGCTTTGGATCGGCGGGAAAGGGCTCGCCGACGGTTATCTCGAAGGAGCCGGCGTCGACGCCTCCCGATTTTCGCCCGCTGCGCCCGACGGAGGGAAGCCCCGGGCGTTTTACCGGACCGGGGACCGGGTTCAATGGAATCCGCGGAACGGACTGATTTTTATGGGACGGATGGACCGGCAGGTCAAGGTGTCCGGCGTTCGGCTCGATCTCGGGGAAGTGGAACGGCTGCTTGAAGCCTGCCCGGGCGTCGCCGCGGCGGCCGTCGAGGTCCAGGGCGTGGGTGAGGGGCGCAGCCTCAGGGTATGGGTGGAGTCCAAACCGGGTGTGAATCCGACCTCCGCGGATTTGAAGGCCTGGCTCAAGGAACGAATTCCCGTGCAATGCCTGCCCGCTTTGGTCGAAGTTCTTGAACAATTTCCTTTGGGGGCCACCGGCAAGGTTGACCGAAAGGCGCTTTTGGAGCGGTCCGCGATCGTGTCCGGGGAATCGACCGTCCCAAGGGTCGATTCGCCTCATGTGGAAAAGGATGCCCTCGGAACGCTCTGCGAGATTTTTGGGGAGGCGCTCGGACGATCGGTCGGTCCGGACGACGACTTTTTTGCCTTGGGCGGGAGTTCGCTGAAGGCCGTACACATGGCCGGGGAAATCGGCCGGCGTTTGGAGCGGAATGTGGGTGTGGATCAAATCTACGCCTACCCGACGCCCCGGAGCCTGGGCGCGGGTATCGCCGGCGCAACGGCTTCGGACGTTCGGGCGGTCGGGAATGAGGGAATGCCGGAACTCATACGAAAGGCGTTCAGTGAGGCGCTTGGATGTGGGGTCGCTTTGAACGACGACTTTTTCGCGCTCGGTGGAAGTTCCCTGAGGGCGGTCCATGCGGCCGCGGAAATCGGCCGACGGGCCGATCGGACCGTCCCCGTGGACTGGATTTATTCCCACCCGTCCCCGCTGGCCTTGGCGGGCCGTCTGGAAAGCGGAGGCGGTGCCCCGGCTTTGAAAGCGGAACAGAGTTCAGCCGCGTCCGTGCATGCGGCGACGGAGTTGCCGTTGGCGCCCGGGTTTGAAGGCGTTTTGGACGCTCACGTTCCGCGGAACGCGAAGGCGAAGGCGAAGGCCGCAGGGTTTTCAACTGCGGATTTCGGCGAGGGGACCGGCGGAGGCGGCACGCTGAAGCGTTTCAATGAGGGGCCGGGAATCCCTTGGGTCCTTTTGCCGCCGGTGAGCGGCAGGTTGGAATGCTACCGCCCCCTGTCTTCGCATTTGAACGGTCGTTGCCCGATCTTCGGATTCGATTTGGGAACCCTGCCCCCTCCGGGCGAGACCGGTTGGAGCGCTTGGGTGGAAGCTTGCGCCTGGGCCTTGGAACGCGAAATGCCCCGCGGGGATTTGATCCTGGGAGGCTGGTCTATGGGCGGCCTTTTGGCCGCGGATTTGGCCCGGCTCATGGGTTCCAGGGGGCGGACCGTTCGGCGCCTGCTTCTGATCGATGCGGCTTTGCCGGATCCCTTGGAGAACGCGCTGCTTTTGTCGGACGACGCCTTGACCGACGCATTGCTTGCCCGGGATCTGCGGGGGCCGGTCCCGGTCGGCGAGGCGGAGCGGGAACGGTACCGGCGGCATGCCCGGGCTTTGACCGGTTTCGTCGCGCGCCCTTTGGAGATGCCCTTGAGCCTGGTCCTCAGCGAAAAAACGGCCCAGGAGCAGCCGCGGAACGCGTGGATGGCGTGGTCGCTGATGGCCCGGGCCGGAATGACCTGCCAACTCCTTCCAGGGGACCACTATTCGATCCTGGAATCGCCGGGCCTGGCCCGAACCGCCCTGCGCTTGATGGAAGAGATTGCGGGAAGCAGAACCGCGGTGGCGGTTCCGTGAAGTCTCTCCCGGGTCCGCGGGAGTGGGATCTTTGGCTCTTGGATCTCCGCAGGGGACGGAAGGACTTTTTTCCGGATGCGTCGACGGCACCGGCGGATTTCCTGCCTTCTGAAAGGGGAGGGGAACCCGACCCTCTGTTTCGGGAAAACCCGAGGGAAGTGCTTCGGCTTGTGCTTGGTTTCTATTTCGGGGAACAAGCCGGAGCGCTGTCCGTTGGTCGGGCGCCGGGCGGCAAGCCGGTTTTGAAAGGACGACGGGACTTGAGGTTTTCGGTGAGCCACAGCGGCGTTTGGTGGTTGGCGGCTTTCAGCGGTTCGCGCGTCGGCGCGGATGTGGAACGGATCGTCCCGCGGCCGGAACGGGATCCGGTCGTGGCGACCGCCTTTTCCGAAAACGAAAGGGCTCTGTTGGAAGCTCAAAGCGAACCGGGAAGCCGCAGCGTCTGCTTTTTCAGGTGCTGGACACGCAAAGAAGCGTTGCTTAAGCTGCGCGGCTGCGGGTTGAAAGGCCTTCCGGAAGTCGGGGACTGGAAGGGTGTGTGGACCTGGGAGGATGTTCCGGTGCCGGATTTGGCGGTCAGCGTCGCCGCGTTGCGGAGGCCGGAAAAGGTGCGCTTCCGGATTTGGCCCCGGGAGCGCGCCCGCGGCGGTCTTGCGTTTAGCGCCGGAGGCTCGGTATGATAGACATACGGATGAAGGGGGGATTTGCGGCGATGCGCCTTTGGGCCGTGTCCGGAAAAATTTTGGGGTAGCATGAACGCTTATAGTATTTCAGTGCTCACCTGGACCCTCTGCGCCTTGTTGATGACGGCGTATCTGCGTTGGCGGTATTCGCGCCAGCGGCTGCACCGTTATCTGGCGTTGCATTTCGCCGGTATTTTTTGTTGGGGCGTGTTTATGGGCGGGCTGAGCTGGATGCCCAACGCTGAAGACGCCTCCAATTGGGTTCGGTATGCCGCGATATTACCCATTTTTAACTTGTTCCTTTATTTTGTTTTTGCCCGGGTCTTGACTCGCACGGAACATCTGCGTTGGCCACTGTGGTTGGCTGCGGCGGTGTTCATCCCTTTTACTATTTGGGTTTTGGGAAATTGGTTGGGGCTCTTGCAGACGCCGGTTGAAGCCCGGGCGGCGATGCGCTGGGTGATCGTGCATGACGCTAAATTCATTGGGCTTTATGCGCTGCCGATGACTGTCCTTGGATGTACCGAGATCGGATTGCTGGTTTACCGCTGGATGCGGCCTTCTTCCGCCATGGAACGCCAGCAAATCGGGATCATTCTGCTCGCGGGCACCACGGCGTTTTTTTCCTCGTTTCTCGCGATTTGGCCGGCAACGACGCCGATCGCCGCCCTGGCGGGACTGTTTTATTTGGTGCCGGTGCTTTTCAGCCTCACCCGCCGAAGAATGTTGGATGTGCATTTTTTGGTGAAGGAGGGCGCGGTCGCGGCCCTGGCCGGGCTGGTGCTCAGCGTTGTGGTCGCGGCCGTGGTCCTGGGGTTGTTCCGGGCCTACGGTGCCCGGGCCGAGTGGGCCGCGTTTATCGCGGCGGCTTTTCTTTTTGCATTCGTCCATCCCCTGCTTTCCGGATGGACGCGGCGGACTTTAGGGCGTTGGATGGGTGAAAAGGTCGATGTCCAGAAGCGCCTATTGAGTTACCTTCCCCAGAATTCCTCGCATACCTCCTTTGAAGGGCAGATCCGTTCCACCCTGGACCGTCTGGTGGCGGAGCATGGGCTGGCGCGGGCGCTGCTTCTGCTTCCGGACCGCGGCGGAATTCTGGAGCTTTTCGCCGCCAGCCCGGCCCACGAGGAAATTCAGTCCTTGGACGCCTCTTCGCCGCTGGGGATGGCGCTCGTGGGCCTGCCATGGGGTGCGGACCTCGATACCTTGAGTTGGACGAACCGTTACGAAAAGAGCCCGACGGCGGGCGCCTTGGATGGTGAGGTCAGGGATTTCCTGACCCATGCGCGTTGCCAGGCCTGTTTTCCGTTGGTGGTTCGGGGGAGCTTGCGCGGCGTTCTAATGGTCGGCGCGCCCGTTTCTGGACGGCCGTTTTATACTGAGGAAATGGACTTTTTCGCCGCCTTGGCCGGTTTTTTGGCCGGAATCGTTGAAAATTCGGCGTTGCAGGGCCAAATGATGCACGTGGACCGCCTGAGCACATTGGGGATGCTGGCGGCGGGGGTGACCCATGAAATCCGGAACCCCCTTTCGGCGATCAGCGTGTTTGTCCAGATGCTTCCCGAAAAATCGGGGAACAAGGAGTTCATGGAGAAATTCCAACGTTTGATTCCCGCGGAACTCGACAAATTGAACCGGCTGACCGAAGACTTGATGAATTTGGCCCGGCCCGCAACCCGGGCGCCGAAAGTGGTCGATTTGGGGGCGCTTTGCCAGAGGGAACGGCAGCTGCTCGTGCATCAATACCGCAAACGCCAGGTGGAACTCGTCTACGCCGGGGAGGATGGAATCCTGATCGAAGGGATCGACTCGGAAATCTCCCAGGTATTCCTGAATCTGCTGCTGAATGCGTTGGACGTCAGTTCCACGGGGACCAAAGTGGAAGTGGCGTTGGCGGCCAAGGAAGGTGCCGCCTTGCTGACGGTGCGCGATCACGGCGCGGGCATCGCTCCGGCGGCCATGAAACGCTTGTTCGAGCCCTTTTTTACGACGAAGGAACAAGGACATGGGCTTGGATTGGCCACCAGTCGGCGTATCGTGGAGTCCTTTGGGGGCACCCTGACGGCCGTGAATGCGCCGGACGGGGGAGCGGAGTTTCAGGTGGCTTTTCCATTGGCAAGCGTCGATGAATATTTTAAAAATGGTGACAAGGTTCAAACGCGCGTGTAGCGGGGATACTCAGGCACAGCAGCAATCGGGAAACGGGACGAGGGCGGGAGCCAGGGGGTTGGGGATGTTGAACGTGTTGGTGGTCGACGATGACGCGAATCTAAGGGAGATCCTCGCGATCGCCTTGGAGGATGATTTTAACGTAAGGACGGCGGCCTCGGGTGCGGAGGCGCTTCGTTTGGTGGCAAAAACATTGCCGGATGCCCTGGTTTTGGATCAGCATATGCCGGGCATGGATGGCTTGGCGGTATTGGAACATTTGGCGGCAGGGCCTGGGGTGCCCGGAACGCTTCTGATGAGCGCTGGAATCGACATCGAACTGGCCCGAAGAGCCTTGGCCTTGGGCGTACGGGATTTTTTGCCCAAGCCGTTTTCCGTCAGCTCCTTGAAACAGAAAGTCCAAGAGGCGACCGTCCAGGCCCATCGCTGGCGTTCCAAACACGATCCTTTGGCATTACGGAGCGCCCGGGCGCTTTTTCATGCCGGCGAAGGTGGGGGTGATTTGGAAAAGCTTAGTTTGAATGCGCGTCGGGTCTTGGTTCAGGAAGCGTTATGGGAATGCCGCGGGGAACGCACCTTGGCGGCGGAGCGGCTAGCTTTGCTTCCAAAAGAATTGGAAAGAATGCAAGCGGAGTGGGATTGCATCCGGAAATAAAAAATAGAAATTGTTTGTTTTAAAACCATCTTGGAGATATGTTTCGTTGATTGTTCTGGAAAACAAAAGATAAATCTGTTTTCATTGTATGCAACTCGAGGGCATTTTACAGAAGCCCAGTTTTGGCGATCCGAATATCAAGCCAAGTGTTAGGTTTTTTGTTAGAGATATGGCAAGATAGTTAAAGAGGTTTTGGCAGAGGACAAACGCGGATAAACTGCACGGGGTTGTCGGTTTCGCCGGAATAAAGGGGGCGGAAAATGGAACATGTCCTGTTGGTGGACGACGAAGAAGCCGTACGCAATTGCTTGGCGGATTTCCTGAGCGATCAGGGTTATCGACTTTCCGTTGCCAGCAGTGAAGAAGAAGCGCTCAGTTTGGCCGGATTGAATCCGCCGGATCTCGTTGTGGCCGACATGGTTTTGAGCGAGGGATCCGGTCTATCCCTTTTGAAAAAGCTCAAGGAACGCAAAAACGGGACGGAGAACCCTTTTTGTATTTTGATCACCGGGCACGGGACGGTCGAAAACGCGGTGGAAGCCTTGCGGTGCGGAGTCGATGATTTCCTGACGAAACCGTTCACCCTTCAGGAACTGCGCCAGGCTCTAAGCGCCCGAGGAGGAAGCAATCCCCGAAACGGCGGGGACGGCGGGAACGGTGCTTGGCTGACGCTAAAACGGTTGAGGCATGAATTGGCCGCTCCCTCGGTTCGGATGGTCGCCTACGCCGATATGCTCGGGGATGGTCTGTTCGGTTCGCTGACGCCCGCCCAAGCGGCAAAAGTGGAAAGTATGCGGCGCACCTTGCGCCGGATGGCGCGGACCTTGGCGGCGGCTCCCGTTCCGTTGGCGGAAGGGTTCCCCAGGCCCCGTTTAGAACGGATGAATCCGGAAGGCCTCCTGAAATCGGTGATGGACGAATTCCATCTCGATTTTGAACGGCGTGGAGTGGGGATCACCCATCGCACCGAGGACCAGTTGCCTTTGGTCCTGGCCGATCGCCAAGGCGTGCATTCCGCGTTGGAACATCTGCTTTCGAATTTGCTCTTGAGGTTGAAGACCGGGAGCACGCTTCGCCTCTGGTGGGAAGTCTCCCCCGAAAGCCTGACCTTACGCCTTCGTTTCGAACCTGTGGTGGGGGATTCTGATCCGACGCTCCCCCCTTTGGACGGGATGTGGCTCGAACAGGCCGGCATGACGCAGCCGCCCGTCGACACCGACGGGGATCTGATCCTCAGATTCATCCATATCCGGGCGGGAGAAATCGTTGGCGTCTGAAGCCAGCCGGGCCCTGGCGCTTGGCCGTCTGGCCCAGGTCCGGGGCGGGAGCGGCCCCCTCGCCTGGAGCCTGCTAGAAGAAGTCGCGGAGTTTTCGGGCGCCGACGCGGCCGCCCTGGTTTTTTTGAAGGAAATCCGGTCGGGAACCTGCCTGATTCAATGGAGGGAAGGCATCCACGTACCGGAAATTCCGGTCCACGGTCCGCGTTGGGGACGCCTTTCCGGCTGGGAAGGGGCTACCTCGGGCGCGGAAGAATGCGCCGCGACGTTGGCCGAATGGAACTATTCGGCCCGCTCAACGGTGAGTCGGCCTGTTTGCGCCGGCGATGAAGTGCTCGCGGTGTTACGTTTGTACGATTTTGGGAAGGGCGCGTCGCCCATGTGCGAACCGCCGGCGGAATTGATCCATTTGGCTGCGCGCCTGCTCGAATCCGATCTCAACCGCCTAAAACTCGACCGGGAAAATCGGGCCCTACGCGCTTTGGCCTCCCGCGCCATGCCCGCCGCTCCCCAGACGGACGAGGCGGTCGTCGCCCGGCAAACCTTGGCGCTCGCGATCGAGTTGGGCGGGTTTGATCGGGGAGTTTTGCTCATGGCCCGGGACGGCTTGATGGTTCCGCGGGCGATGCAAGGCATCGACGCGCTGGCCCAGGCGGCTTTGGAAGCCTGTCCGCTCGACCCGGCACGGTCTCCCGGACTGATGGCGCTGGCTGAAGGCGGCGGGTTAAGTCCCCGCCAACTACAATCCCATCCCGGTTTAGGACCCTGTTTCAACCCGAATTTGCCTCGTTTCCATTGCCGCGCCATCTTGGAAGGCGGCGATTTGCTGAAAGGTTACGGCCTTTTTGGCCTGCTTTTGGTCGGTGGGGAAGGGGAGGGACGCACCTTCGACGATTCCCTTTTCGACACGGTCTGTTATTTGCTCCTGGAACAGGCGTCCCACGCCTTACGGACCAGCCGCCTGATCGCCGAATTGGAGGGGAGTCGGCGCCGTTTGGAGGAGACCACGCAAACCTTGGTCCAAGCGGAGCGCTTGGCCGCGATCGGGCGCATGGCGGCCGCGGTCGCGCATCATGTGAGGAATCCCTTAAGCGTGATCGCCGCGACGACCGAAATGATGGCCGAACGCCTGGGGGCGGAACATCCCCTCGCAGGAGATTTGGCGGTTCTCGCGTCGAAAGTATCCGACACCGAGGCGATCGTCCGGGAGTTGATGCAGTTGGGGCGCCCCCTCCAGGTCCGGCTTCAAAAGGCCGATGTGGCGCCACTCTTGAGCGCCGTAGCGGCGTTTTTGAAGGCCAAGGCGGAAGCGTTGGGGATCACCATCTGCCTGCGGTTAGAGCCGCCCGACGAGCCGCCCTGGCTCGATACAGCGCTTTTGGAGCGATGCCTTCTGGATCTCGCGCTGAACGCGCTTCAGGCGACGAAAAGCGGGGGCACGGTGGAACTCGGTTACGGCGCCTCCATGCTGGAAGGGGCGGTCGAGGTTTGGGTTGAGGACGACGGGGCCGGCTTAGGCGGGCAGGATCGTTCCAAATTGTTCGAACCATTCGTGAGTTCGAGGGCGGGGGGCACCGGGCTGGGCTTGTACAACGTTCGGAGGCATTGCCATGCCATGGGAGCCCAAGTGCACGCCGAGGACCGCCGGGACGGCCGCACGGGCGCGCGTTTCACCATTTTGTTGAATTCGGGCCGCCAGGCCCCCTGGCCCCGGAGCGAGCCCGCCTGACCCTGGGCGGAGCGATTTGGGTTCTAGTTCCGTTAAATTGCCCAGGACCGGAGTCGCCGCTCCGGTTCTGAATCCGGCGGCTTCCGCCTAATTTGCAATAGTCCTTTTTAGCTTGGCCCTTTGGACATGCGGCTTCGCGTCCGCAAGGGAACTATTTCCCCACTGCGGCATCAAGTCCCCAATCCCGTCCTCCGAAAGTCAAAACAGGCGTCCGCTCGGGCGCCTGTTGGAGCAGAGGTAGCCGTGGAACTGGGGTATGTTCTCGTCGTGGACGATTCCGAAACAATCCGTTGCAGCCTCAAGGCGCATCTAAGCGAACGCGGTTTCGCGGTGGACGCGGTTTCGGACGTCCCGCAAGCCAGGGATTTCGCCCGAAAACGCCGTCCCGATGTTCTTCTTACCGACTTGTTCCTCGAACAGGGAAGCGGCCTGGATTTGATTCGATACATGCACGAAACCTACGGCGCCCGCGCCCGGCCCGGGTGCATCTTGATGACAGGACACGCCAGCCTCGAGTCGGCGATCGAGGCGATCCGTTCGGGCGCCGATGAATACCTTATGAAGCCGGTCGACCTTAAGGATCTTGATTCGTCCGTTTCGGCTTTGGCGGGTCGGCATGCGCTCGGACTCAAACCCCTGGAGCCGGGGGCCGCCGAAGAGGCCTTGGGACGCATCGTCACTCCCTTGGCGACGTTGAGAGCCCACCTTGAAATGCTGGGGGAGGGGCGCTTCGGCCCTTTGACGGAACAGCAGGAAGAGAAACTGGCCCGGGCGAGGGAGTCCTTGCGGCGCATTTCCGCCCTCGTCCACGGCGCCGGCACCCCGGCCCGGCCCTTGCCGGTCAATCGCCGCCTCACACGCAACGAAATCAACCAGATGCTGGCGGCGACCTTCGATGCGTGGGCGGAAGATTTCGAACGCCGCGGGGCCCAGATCGCTTGGAACCAAGCTCCGGAGGGGGCCAACGTCAGCGGCGATCTTGTGGAGATGAGACGGGAGATCGACGAATACCTTGCGGTGTGCCTTTCGAGGGCCTCGGTCGGCCAGACCCTAAGGCTGGACTGGCAGGCGTACGACGACTGGCTCACTTCTGCGATCTATCTGGATCCCGAGCCGGAGGTTCCGGCGTTCGCCACCGCCACGCCGTCGCGACTGAGGCTGGCCTTGAAACCAGCCGACTGAGGCGGATATGGTGCCGAACCCAATTCGGACCAGCGCGCCGCCCGGAACTTGCGCCGCTATCCCACCGGGCGATCCCGGAAGCGCCGAGTTCGGCCGAAGGATACTCACGGATCTCGCCCAGATGGCGGAATGCGATGCCGTGGGCCTGCGTTGGATGGACGCTGAAGCCGGGTTCGAGGACGCCTTGTTGGTGCGCAAGGCCGCCTTCGCCGACGCCGCCCCAGGCCAGATGGTGGACGTGGCCGGGGCTGAGTGGCTGCGCTTTGAAGGGGTGTCCCGGATCGCCGAACTTGTGCCGGCTCCGATTTGGCGCATGACCCGGCATCTGGTCGGCCCCTTGATATCCCAAAAGACGGCGTGGGCCTCAGTGCATATGCATCGGCGGGAATCGTCCGCCCCTTGGGGCTCCGAGGAATTGGCCTCTTTTGTGGCGTACCGGAGCACGGTCGCCCTCGCCGTCGAGAATAGGGTGATGCAGAACCTGCTGAACCGGGAGGTTTCCGCTCTGAGAAGCCTCGCCCGGTCGGCCGGTCGCTGGATGGCGGACGAAACTCCGCAGGAGATCCTCGTCGGAGCGATGGAGTTGGCCCAGGAGCTCACGGGATTTTCGCACGCGGTCGCCTTCGAGGCTTTCGGAGGAGGATTGAGGCCGGTTTTCGCGAGGGGCGTGAGCGCGGCGGAATTCCAGGCCTTGTCGAAATCGCCGTTGCTTCCCGCTTCCCATGGGGGCTTGTTGGGGGCTCTGCGCCAGGGAAGCCTGTCTCCGGCGGATTTGGAGACGCATCCGCCCCTGGCCGATTGTTTTCCGAAAGCGGTGCGTTCGCTCGTGGGGCTGCCGCTCACGGTGGGAGGCGATTTCGAAGGGGCCTTGATACTGGCGGAGTCCCGGCCGCTCGGGTATGTCTCCACGCACTTGGCGCAAGCGGTGGGACCGGTGCTGGCGGCCCAAGCCGCCCGGGCCCTTCGGAACGTCGTCTTGTACCGGAGCCTCGCCCAACGCACGAGGGAACTCGAAAGGGCCAGCGCCGACCTAGGTAAAGCCCAACGCCAGGCGACCCTCGTCAAGCTCGCCGCCGCCGTCGCCCATCAGGTTCGCAATCCCTTGAGCGTCGTTTCCGCCCACGTCGAAATGATGCGGGAACAGGATGTCGGGGATCCCGGACGCAGCGCGACGCTCGATCTGCTCGCCCGAAAGGTGGACGAGGTCAACACGACCGTCCAGCAATTGTTGGAACTGAGCCGGCCTCTAAAGCTGAATCTGAAGCCTGTTTTGCTGGAACAGGTGATCTCGGATTTCGCCAGGTTTTTGCAGCCGAAGTGTCGACTTCAGGGAGTCGCCTTGGAACTTGAGATCGCCCCGGGGATCGGGGCGGTTCGGGCGGACGCGACGCCTCTCCAGCGCTGCCTCTTGGACCTTTGTCTCAACGCCTTGCAGGCGCTCGGTGGAGCGGGGCGTTTGGTGGTCGCCGCCAAAACGATCGGGGAGTGGGTCTGCATTTCGGTGAGCGATGACGGTCCGGGAATAAGCGAAGCCATGCTTCCGGTCTTGTTTGAACCCTTCGCAACGGCGCGGGTGGGTGGGACAGGTATGGGTCTATACAACGTGCGGCGCATCTGCCAGGAGATGGGCGCTGTCGTTTACGCGGGGAACCTGGAGGGCGGCGGGGGCCGATTTTGCCTGAATTTGAGGGCGGCTTCGGCGGTCGAGGACGGCGGGCCGGCGAGTGCGGAGGAGGAAAATCATGACCATGAATAACGCAAAAGTGCTCGTCGTGGACGACGATCCGGAGAATTGCTTTGTCGTCGCCAAAGCCTTGGAGGACGAGGGCTATCAGCCCTTGGTTTCCTATTGCGGTTCGGATGCCTTGGAACAGCTCGAATCCGACCACCAGATCCAATTGGTTCTTTTAGACATACGTATGCCGGGCATGGACGGAGTCGAAGTGCTAGGGCGTATCCGCGAAAAGGACCAGGAGCTTCCGGTCGTCATCGTCTCGGCCTTCGAACAGGTTTCCACGGCCGTGAAATGCATGCGCCTTGGGGCCTACGACTATCTGACGAAACCGCTGAACATCCACGAATTGAAGATAACGGTCGCCAACACGTTCCGTACCTTGAAGCTTCAGAACGAAGTCGCCCGCCTGCGTGGGGAGATCGAGAAGCGCCGCGGCCTGGAACAGATGGTCGGAAGTTCCCCGGCCTTGCAGCATGTGGCCGCACTCGTCCAGCGGGTCGCCCAACACGACATCTCGGTCCTGGTGACGGGCGAGTCCGGGACCGGAAAAGAGGTCGTCTCCGAGGCGATCCATGCGCTTAGTCCGCGCCGGGACAAACCATTCGTATGCGTGGACTGCACGGCCCTTCCTGAGCACCTTCTGGAAAGCGAGCTGTTCGGATACGAGCGCGGAGCCTTCACCGGGGCGCTTGAGCGCAAACCGGGGCGTTTCGAACTCGCCCAAGGGGGCACTCTCTTTTTGGACGAGATCGGAAACCTGCCGTTGAGCGCGCAAATGAAACTGTTGCGGGTGTTGCAGGAACGCCAGGTGAACCGTCTCGGCGGAAAACAGCCGATCGCCGTGGATGTCCGGGTGCTGTCCGCGACCAACGCGAACCTGAAAGCGATGATGCAGGCGGGGATTTTCAGGGAAGAACTATTCCACCGCTTGAACGAATTCAGCATCCATCTGCCCGCGCTTCGGGACCGGGAAGGCGACGTGGAAATGTTGGCGGCCTTTTTCCTCCATCGATTCAACGCGCAGTTCAAGCGGCAGGTAACGGGGATCGGACCGACGGCGATGGATTGCCTGCGCCGTTATCCTTGGCCCGGAAACGTCCGCGAACTGCACAATGCCATTAAGCGAGCGGTCGTGTTGGCGGAAGCCATGGTGGAACCTTCGCATCTTCCTCCGGAGATCCGTGACTTTGACGTCCAGGCTCCGGACGACGAGTTCACTCCTTCGGGGGGGGATCCCGAGGCTTTGTTGCCCTTGAAAGAGGCGACCCAAATAGCCGTCGCCCGGATCGAAAAGGCCTTGATCCTAAAGGCGCTGGCCCGGACCGAAAACAACAAGATGCAAGCCGCCAAACTTTTGCGTATCGACTACAAGACCCTGTTCAACAAACTCAAGGAACATAAGATGACGGTTTGAAGCCGGGGAACGGCTTCCATGCCCACTGGCGACGCTTCCCTGATCACGGTTCCCCTAGCTCGGAAAAACCTTTGATTCCCAACGATTCTTACCTGGCACGGGATGTGCTTCCTTCGGATGTTGAACCTGAGGAGGACGCCATGCCGCAAAACACCGAAACGCCGATGAGGGCCATTGTCATTTCCACGATGGCCGATCATGCGCGCCTGTTGGAGCATTCGTTGGGAGCCTTGGACGGCTGGGACTGGGTCCGGGTCAGCCGCGCCAGTGAGGCGGCAGCTCTGTTTCGGTTGGACGCTTTTACGGTGGCGATCGTCGACGCGGATTCGGCGGGATGGGACGAGGACGCCTACGCCTTCTTACGGAGGGTCTCGGGTTCCTCGCCGATGATCCTTTTGGGCCACGGGGCGCGTCCGGAAGGCAAAGCGGAAGCTTGGCTGGATTGGGACCATTTTAGTCGAGCGAAATTGGCGGCTTCGCTCGCGGCAGTCGCGGGATGGAGCGGAGAGGTCGCTTCCAGCAAACCGGCATGGGACGCCGTCACGGGGTTGCCCGCATCGCGCATGTTTTTGGAGCAGGCGCGCCAAGCATGCGCCTTGGCGCGCAGACAGCGCACGGGAATCGCCGCCTTGGTGATCCGCTTCGAAGGTTCGCCGAACGGGTGGGAAGGCAGCTTTAAGTGGCGCCGGGAGTCCGCGTTGAGGATGCGCGCCTGCCTCCGTGAGAGCGATTTGCTGGGCCAGACCGGCGAAGGGGAAGTGGCGATGCTGTTGGGTGGGCTGACGCGTGCGGAAGAGCTGGCCGCGCTGGGCCGGAGAATTTTGGAAGCCCTTCGAAGCGTAGCTGAAACCAATCCAGGAGCCCCCGTGCCCAGCGCCGGCGCGGCGATGATGCCCGCCGCCTATGGAACGGCGGATTCCCTTTTGGACGCCGCTCGAAGGGGAGTCACCCGTTCCCGGGCCTTGGGCGGAGACTGTCTGCATTTTGACGATACCCGATTGGACGACGCTTCGGTGGAACGTTTTCGGTATGAAGTCGATCTACGCAACGGCCTTTTGGCGGGGCAGTTCACCTTGCACCTTCAGCCCCAGGCCCGCCTGGACGGGAAAGTGGTCGGTGGGGAGGCCCTTTTGCGGTGGTTGCATCCGGAGAAGGGGCCTGTGCCGCCCTCGGAATTCATCCCCTTCAGCGAATCCTGCGGCTTCATCGACGCCTTATCGGATTGGGCGCTGAGAAGGGCCTTGAAGGCATCCGCGGGCTTGGAAGCGCTTTGCCCGGGTTTTCGGATCGGGGTAAATCTGTCTCCACGGCAGTTTCGGGATCCAGGATTGGTCGACCAAATCCTGGAGGCGCTGCATCAGGCGGATTGCCCAGGTTCGCGTTTGTGTTTGGAAGTGACCGAAAGTTCGGCATTGGACGATTTTGATGAAGCTGCGCGTATCTTGGGGGAATTGCGTGAAGCCGGAATCCAGGTGGCTTTAGATGATTTCGGAAGCGGTTACGCCTCGGTGGGCTATCTCAAAAGACTTCCTTTGGATTTAGTCAAGTTGGATCGCAGTCTTGTCCAAGAACTTGGGCGGAAAAAAGAAGATGAACGCATTGCGGAACTGGTAATCGCGATTGCACATAAATTAAATCTTACCGTTGTGGCGGAAGGCGTGGAAACACAGATTCAATGGGAATCCCTGAAGAAAATGGGATGTGATCAGTTTCAAGGTTACATTTTAGCAAAGCCACAGCCTTTGGAAGGTTTTGAGGAGTGGCTGAAGGCCGGAGTTCCCCAAGCATTCCATTCCGTGGTTTCGCAACTTTGAACCGCGGAATTCCTGCTCTCGCAGGTAAGGTTGCACACGTTTCCATGCCGTTACACCTAAAAAATTTGACAAAGTATTTAGATTAGTGTTAAAAATATGGACACGGTGCTACCTTAACTCCAATCAACTCGTTTGAGTCCCGTGGGCTTAAAGCAAACGCGCCCGCTTTCCAAAGGGCGTCGCCGTCCGGAAGCGCTCACCGCGGAATATGCGGAAGCTTCCCACGGTTTGTCGGCGATCGCACCGAATGACCCTGGGCTCGCCCAAAAAGCCTTGGAATGGATCACGCGCTTGGGGGGCGTCCGGCGCGCGATGTTGTTACTGAGGGACAGGGAAAGCGGGCTCCATCGATTAGCCGCAAGTGTGGGTTTGACGTCCAAAGAGTTGGAGGATTACCTCCAGGAACCTTGGGTCGAAGATCGGGAGAGCCTGGAAGACACAGATTCCAAGGAAAGCCCGCTCCCGGGCCTGCTGGAAGCGCTATTCCCGGAAACTCGGCTCCTGAGGAAAGATTTAAACGAGCAGGAGGTGCGTTTAGGCGTGCTCCTTCTCGATGTCGAGGACATAGACGCGCCACGGCGTGAAGCGTGCGGGTTGTTGGCCTCCCAACTGGCGCTCGTGCTTCGGAACGCCCAGTTGGTCAAGGAACTTTCGGAACGGAATCGGCAATTGGCGACCGCAACGGCGTCCTTGGTGCAGTCCGAAAAACTAGCCTTGATCGGGAAAATGGCGGCGACCGTCGCCAACCAGATGCGCAACCCTTTGTCGGTGATCGGCGCCAATGTTCAACTGCTCCAAACCAAGCGGCCCGCCGAGGATCCCGAATACTCGGTGATGCAGGTTTTGCTTGAGAAGGTCCGGGAAACCAACGCGACGGTCCATAGCCTTCTCGACTTGGCGCGGCCTTTGGCCCTGGATCTACGGCGCGTCGATCTGGAGGACAGCGTGAGGACGGTGGTCCGTTTTGTGGGCCACCGTTGCGAAGCCCAGGCGATCGAGATGCGTTTGGCGGTGTTGCCCGGACTTCCGCAAGTCTGGGCGGACGAACAGCAATTACAACGCTGTCTGTTGGATCTGTGCATGAACGCGGTTCAAGCGATGCCCGGTGGAGGCCGACTGGTGGTGGCCGCCGCGGCGTTTGGGCCTCGGGTGGAGCTCCGGGTGGAGGACAACGGGCCTGGAATTTCCGCTGGAATGCTCCAGGAACTTTTTGAGCCTTTCTGCACGGACAAGGCCAAAGGAAACGGCCTTGGCCTTTATAACGTCAAGCGCGTCTGCGATGCGATGGGAGTGGAAGTCGTAGCCGCAAACGTGGAACCGCACGGAGCGAGCTTTCGCCTTTCGTTCCCGGTCGGACCGACCCGGCCCCAGCCGATACTGGAGAGTGTCCCGTTCGGGAGGCCCCAGGGCGCCGAATTCGGAACCATAAGCGTGGAAAAATAATGAACGCGAAAAACAACAAAGCCAAGGTGCTGGCGGTGGACGACGAACCCGATATCGCCCGGGTCGTCGCCGAGGCGCTGGGGACCGAAAGTTATGAAACCGTACCCGCCGCTTCGGGCGAGGAGGCGCTGGAGCTGTACGCCAAAAACCGCTTCGACCTGGTGCTTTTGGATGTGCGCCTCGGCGGGATCGACGGCGTAGAGACTTTGGACCGTTTGCGCCGCATGGATTCCACGGCGCTGGTGGTGATGCTTTCGTCGTTCGACAACGTCAATACCGCCGTCCAATGCATGCGCTTGGGCGCCTATGATTACCTGACGAAGCCGCTCAACACTTACGAACTGCGCATCACCCTTGCGAATGCGCTCAGAACCCGGCGCCTTATTTCCGAAGTGGAGCGGCTGCGAAGGGAAGTGGAGAAAGGCCGCGGCCTGGAACGCCTGGTGGGGGATGAGCCCTGCATGCACCAGATGCGCGATCTCATTAAGCGAATCGCGGCCCACGACATTTCAGTCCTTGTCACCGGAGATTCCGGGACCGGCAAGGAACTTGTCGCGGAATCCCTGCACCTGTTGTCGGATCGGCGCGACCGCCCGTTCGTGTCGGTGGATTGCGCGGCCTTGCCGGAACCGCTCATCGAAAGCGAGCTTTTCGGCTACGAAAAAGGCGCGTTCACGGGGGCCCGTGAACGAAAGTTGGGACGATTTGAGCTCGCCAGCGGCGGCGTCCTGTTCCTCGATGAAATCGGCAACCTTCCGCCGAACGTCCAGGTAAAACTTTTGCGTGTCCTTCAGGAGCGGAAAATCAGCCGACTCGGCTCGAACGCCGAAATCGTCATCGATGTCCGCCTAGTGGCCGCCACGAACGTGGACCTCCAGGATGCCATCCGGCGCGGGGCCTTCCGGGAAGATCTTTATTACCGGCTTGCCGAGTTCCACATTAAGGTGCCGGCGTTGAAGGAACGGCCCGGGGATATCCCCTTGCTGGCGAATTATTATCTGCATCGCTTCAATCTTCAGTTTGGCCGCCAGGTCCTTCGGTTTTCGCCTCCGGCCATGGAGGCGATCAAGGCCCATCAATGGACAGGAAACGTCCGTGAAATGCAAAACGCGGTAAAAAGGGCCGTGATCCTCGCGGAGGAGGAGATCGATCTGGTCCATCTGCCTCCGGAAATCGGGGGCCAGGCGGGACCTCCCCAGCCGTTGAAAGTGATTTCCGAAGGCGCCGTCGCCGCGGCAGAAAAGGAAATGATCCTGAGGGCCCTGCAGGAGGCCCGTTGGAACAAGCAAAAGGCCGCTCGCATGCTCCAAATCGACTATAAAACCCTGTTCAACAAGATCAAGGAATACGCGATCGATTGACTTATCCTCGCCGGGTGCCCCATGGTTGACCAAGCGGAAGCTAATTCCGAAGGCCACGACGTCCTCGTTGTGGAACAGGATCCCAAGGACGCCTATCATCTGATCCGGTTTTTACAGGATGCTGGTCGGCGGCCTAAATTGGAGAACGAGGAAGATCTCCTGGTCCAGGCCTGCACGGACCCGGCGTTGAAGGTGGTGCTCCTGGACGACACCGCCCGACGCGGTTTTAGGCACAACCTTTTGGCCCACCTGAAACGGGATCGCCCGGACGTAGATGTCATTCTTATGGTTCGCAGGGGCGACGTCGCTTCGGTTGTGGAAGGCATGCGCCTCGGCGCCGCCGACTGTTTGGTCAAACCGGTGGAAGAGCAGCAACTTGGGCAGTCGATGGCTTCCATGCAGGAAGCGCGGGCATTGGAGAACGAGATCGATGCGCTCAGGGGACGCCTGGAGAATGAACGCGGGTTGGAACGGATTTTGGGGACATCCCTAGGCATGCGGCGAGCGGTGGAGATGGTGCGCCGGGTCGCTTCCTATCCGGTGAGCGTGCTGATCCTCGGGGAATCCGGCACCGGAAAGGAACTTTTCGCCGAAGCTTTGCATCATCTTTCAGGGCGCTCCCAAGGCCCTTTTGTGGCGGTGGACTGCGGCGCCATACCCGCGGAGCTCGTCGAAGCGGAGTTGTTTGGCCACGTACGCGGCGCGTTCACTGGAGCCCAAGAAGGACGGCCGGGGAGGCTCGAGGAGGCCAACGGCGGGACGCTCTTTCTGGATGAAATCGGGAATTTGCCCGCCCCCACCCAGATGAAGCTGTTGCGCGTGCTCCAAGAGCGCATCGTCTACCGCCTGGGGGCCCGGGAAAGCGTGCCATTGGACGTCCGGCTGGTGACGGCGACGAACAATAATTTGCGCGATTCCATTCGGCAAGGCACTTTCCGAGAGGACTTGTACCATCGTATCGCGGAATTCACGATACAACTGCCGACCTTACGGGAGCGCGGCGACGATATCGAGTTATTGTCGCGGTATTTTCTCCACCGTTATAACCGGAGTTTCCGCAGGGACGTCAAAGGATTCTCGGATGAGGCCATGGCCAAGCTCAAGGCCCATCGCTGGCCCGGAAATGTGCGGGAACTCCAAAGCGCCATCAAAAGAGCGGTCATCTTGGCCGGTGGAACCATCCAAGCGGAACATCTTCCGGCCGATCTGGGAGGCCCCGTGACGGCGCTTCCAGCAAAGCCGGCACCGGTCGTCTTGGCAAGCTATCATTTGCCCGATGGCGTCGTTCCGCTTTGGGCGGTCGGGCAATCGGTCGCCGAGGAAGTGGAAAAGAAGGCGATCGAGGAAGCCTTGGCCCGCACCAGCTGGGATAAAAGCAAGGCCGCCGAATTGTTGGATATCCATTTCAAGACCCTTTATCGAAAGATCAAGGAATACCAAATCGGTTGACGCAAGGCGTTTCCCCGGGACGCTGGGTCCGGTATTTTTGTCAGGGCTTTCCAACCGGAAAGTCCTGAAACTATGGAAAAACGGATCCCGGGGGAATCTTGAACGCCGAAAGGGTCTTTATTTTCACTTAATTTTAGGTCGGACTTCATTTATTTGCCTTCCTAACCGATGGCAGGAAACTTGCTCATCAAATGGCGTCTTCCTGGTGGAGCGCCCCGTGGACCTTAGTCTGACAGCCGTCTATTCCGCCCTTTCCGCCTCCCAAACGGCGTTGGAGGCGGAGGCCCAGGATCTTGCCAACGTGCGCACTCCCGGTTATCGACCCCAGGTACCGTATTTTGAAAGCGCTTTAGCGGTCGTTCGGCAAGGGGGGGACGGGGGTGAAGTTCGGCTCCCTTGGGGGGTCAAGTTCCAGCCTGGGGGGCCCTCTACCGAACCAGGTCCACTTTCCGCCAGCCGCGATCCTGTCCATGCCGCACTCAGCCACGTGGACGACTATTTTTGCGTTCAAACCCCCCAGGGTGTCGCCTATACCCGGGATGGCAGCTTTCATTTGGACGCCGAAGGGCGCCTGTTGGACGCGCATGAAAACCCGGTCCTGGGGGAAGACGGGCCTCTCAAGGCGGAGAGCGGCAAAGGGCGAATCTTATCCGACGGGACTTTTGACACGGGTGCGACGGGCGCGCCCCAGAAGCTGAAACTCGTCAATCTTGCGGGTTTAAAGTTGGATCGCCGTGGAGGGCAGATGTTCACCGTCGCCGACGGCAGGGAGGGTGCTCCCGGTAAAGGCGGGCTACTGCCCGGTGAAGTCGAGGGCTCCGGAGCGGATACTTTCAAAGGGATGTCCGAACTCGTGATGCTGTTGCGCTGGTCCGAATCCGTCCAAAAAGCCGCCCGGGCGTCGGATGACGCCGCCGGAGCGATGATCCAGTCCGCTAAGATCGCCTGAGGAAAGGGAAACCCATGTTTCGAGCTCTTGAAATCGCCGCAAGCGGCATGTCCACCCAGCAGACAGCCATGGATGCGGTCGCCGACAACCTCGCCAACGCGGAAACCCCTGCGTTCAAGGCGGGCCAAGTTCGTTTTGAGGAACTGCTAAGCGCGGAAGGGGCGGGCGGATCAGGGTGGGCCCAAGGCGTGCGTGCCGCTGGCGTGGACCGGGATCTTGTCCAAGGGAACATCCAGAACACCGGAAAGACCTGGGATTTGGCCCTCAACGGTCCTGGATATTTTCCGCTTCTGGACGGAGCGGGCAAGGAAGTCTACACGCGGGCCGGAAATTTTAGGGTCGATTCCGAAGGACGCCTTGTGCACAAATCCGGTCTGCTCGTCGCCGGAGGGATCAGCGTTCCGAACGGAACCCAGAATATCCATGTCGCCGAAGATGGAACGGTCACGGGTAATCCGCCTGGATCGGATCGCTCAGTGGCCTTGGGGCGTATTGAGGTCGTCGGATTCGCCGACGAAGGCGGACTTGCCGCCCGGGGCCAGGGCGTCTTCGATGCCACGGATTCTTCGGGGCCGGCCCTGCGGCAGTCTTCCTCTTCCGGCGAACTCGGCTTGGGGACGATCCAACAAGGAGCGTTGGAGTCCTCCAACGTGGATAAGGTTCAGGCGATGGTGGATTTGATCAACACCCAACGGGCCTACGAGACGGCCTCCAAGGTCATCACCGCGGCCGACGACATGCTGGGGTATGCCAACAACCTTAGGCGCTGATGTTGCGGGCGTGTTGTTTGGGCTTGCTTGCGTCCGTCTCTTTAAGAGCCGATCCGGCCCTGAGGGCGGAAGTGGAAAAGCAGCTGTTGGGCGCCGCGGCGGCGATTTCCTGCGCGGCGGACGTGTCGGCTTCGGGACTGGAAGCCATACCGAAGGGCTTTCAATTACGTACGCTGGGCCCCTTGCCGGCGGCGGGCTCCTGGCAAAGCGTCGACGTGGGACTGATCGAACAGCCGAGCGGTCGAAGCACGGCGGCCAAGGTTCGAATACGCCTGACGGAAGGGGTTTGGGCTTGGGCTCCCCGGGAACCTTTGATCGCGGGGCTTAAGGTACGGCCTGAACTGCTGGAATGGAGGCTTTTTGATCCGCGCACTTTGGGCGGCGAGCCTTTGCGGAAAATATACCCGGGGCGGGTGGCGTTGCGCACGCTATTGAAAGGCAGGCCTTTGCTGAGCGGGGATCTCGGGCCGGCCGAAGCGCTGGCGGCTGGGACGACCGTGACTTTGGTGGTGCGCTTGGGCGGGCTCGAAGTCGACGACCAAGGAGTGTTGCTGGAGTCAGGGAGCGAAGGATGCCTCGTTCGGGCCGTTCGTCGCGAAGGCGGTAAAGTGCTGCGTGGAAAGCTGGAAGGCCGACGCCTGATCGTGGAGGATTGATATGGCGATGCGTTGCTGGATTTTCTGGGGGGTGCTCGCTGTTTCGGCGTGCGCCCATCCCCAGAGCCTGTATGTCGATGGGGCGGATCCCTACGCCGCCAAACGCCGTTTTTTGGTCGGGGACCTGATCCAAGTGAGCATCGACGAAACCCTGAACGCCGACCGCGAGAGTCAACAAGCGGTGAACAAGCACGCTACCTTGAGCACCGAAACCGAGGCCAAAGGGGGGGCCTCCGTTTCTGGCCACGCCAACCTCACCCAGGACGGAGGGGGCGCGGGTTCGACACGCCGATCCGACCAGCTTCAGGCGGTGCTGACCGTTCGAATCGACGCCATCGAGCCCGACGGGACCCTGGAGGTCGAAGGCCAACGTATGGTGGATTTGGATGGCGAAGCCCAGCGGCTCACCCTGAGCGGATTGTTGAGACCTGAGGACGTCGCCTTGGACCGGACGGCCTCCTCCCAACGCCTGGCGAAGGCGGATCTCAGGGTGGAATCCCACGGCACTCCGAGGGGGTCGACCAAGGGCTGGACCCGTTGGCTCGCGAGTCTGCTTGACCGGACGGTGACATGGCCATAGCGGGGGCGAGACTCGCGCTTTTCGCCTTTGTCGCTACGGCGCCCTTGGCGGCCCAGACGGTCCCCTTGAAGCAGTTGACGACCGTGGTGGGGGTGCGCGGAAACCAATTGATCGGTTACGGATTGGTCGCCGGATTGGCCGGAACCGGGGACACCGGCAAGTCCTACGCGACGACCGAAGGTCTGCTGCGTTTGCTGGATCATTTGGGGGCTGGACTGACCCAGGCGGACATCGCGGCGGCGAATTGCGCGGCGGTGCTGATCACGGCTAAACTGCCGCCGTCCATCCAACCGGGGGAGACCGTCGACGTGGGAGTCGCCTCCTTGGGGAACGCCCGCAGTCTCGCCGGTGGGACCTTGATGATGACGCCTTTGAAGGGGATGGACGGAATGGTGTACGCGGTCGCCCAGGGTACGGTGACCGTGGGCGGGTATGCGCTGGCGCCGGGTCCGCTCGATTCGCTGCAAAAAAACCTGCCTACCGTCGGCCATGTGGCCCAGGGGGCCATCATGGAACGGGAGGTGAGCGCCCAGTTCCTTTCCGGAACGACCCTGGCGCTCGGACTCGGTCGTACCGATTTTTTGGCGTGTAGCCGGGTCGTGGCCGCGTTGAACGAGCACTTCGGACCGAACACGGCTGTTTCCCAGGACGGTTCCCGTATCGACGTGCGATTGCCCCGAACCAAAGGGGCCGACGCGGTCGGTTTTTTGGCGGAAGTGGGTGAAATCACCGTCGACTTGCCGGATCCCGTCAAAGTCGTGGTCAACGAACGCACCGGTTCGGTGCTTGTCGGCGGGGATGTCCCCTTGGCGCCCCTGAGCGTGACCCACGGGAGCCTTCATTTGGCGGTCACGCAAAAGCAGGCGGTAAGCCAGGGCGCGAACCTCGCGCAGGGAGCGGCGGCGAACCAGACCGAAGAGGATCTTGTGGCCCAGGAGGACGGAGGCCAGACCGTGACCTTGAAGAAGTCCGGAGCGACGGTGGACGAGCTGGTGGAAGCTTTGAACAAGCTCGGTGTGAGCCCGAGGGATATCATTTCCATCCTGCAGGATGTGCGGGCCCTAGGGGCCATGCAGGCGGAGTTGGAGGTGCGCTGATGGAAAATTTTGAGCCGATGGGCGTCGAGGCGTTGGGGAGGGAGTTGCTCGCCGAAACGGCTTGGCGCAGGATATTCGCATCGTTGGATTCCCGGAGCGAAGGCGGATTCTCCGGGGATTGGCTGGCCGAAGGTTTGGCCAACGAGTTCGCCGGAGCGGGCACCGGATTGGAGGGTGGCCATGCAGCCTGATTGGGAAGGACTTACCCTGGCCCTCAGCGAAGAATGCGAGGTCATGGGGCAACTGGCGGACGTCCTTGAAAGGGAACGGGGCGCCCTCGCGGAAACCGATCTTGGCGGTCTGGGGGCGGCGGCCAGCGCCAAAGAAGTGTTGGTCCCGAAACTGGAGGAAGTGCAGGCGAGGAGGCGGGCCTGCATGGGCGACGGAGCGGGTTTGCGGACCCTGGCGCGGCGGGCCCCCGGGACCCAGGCTTTCGAGTTGCGCACCTTGGGAAGAAGGGCGGCCGACTTGGCCGAACGGGTCTTTTTGTTGAACCGGGGGAATGGGCACCTTTTGGTCGAAGGCCGGGAATTTTTGAAGGGCAGGGTCGATCGGCTCAGGTTTCGGGGGGGCCGGGTGGTGCTGTATGGGAGGACGACCGACGCGGTTTCCATCGGAGGCGCGTCGATCATCCAACGCGATCTGTAGCAATTTCGGTTCCAACGGCCCCGGATTTCGGTCCGAGTCCGGTGCGAAACTCGGCGCCCGGAAAACCTTCCGTTTTGCGGGTACGCAGTCGTCGATACGCTGAAATGGCCCCTTGAGGGCTTTTTCGGCACATTGTTAGGAGCGGGGTACCGCCATGGGAATGTCCGAATTCGCGGGATACGGGATCGGCGGAAAGATGCTCAACGCCATGCAGTTGGGCATGGATGTCACCGGACACAATATCGCCAACGCCGCCAACCCGGCTTATTCCCAGCAGGTCGCGACGGTCAAGGCGGCGCGGCCTTTGATGGATGTCGGGGACGTCGGTTACATCGGGGGCGGTTCCGAAGTCACTGGAATCGACCGGATGCGGGACACTTACGCCGACATCCATCGGGTGAGCGTCCACGGGGACTTGGGGCGCGCGGACAGCCTCCTTCAGGGATTGGACCAGGTCCAACGGGTCGTCAATGAAGCCGACGGGCACGGTGTTTCCAAGGCCCTGGACGCCTTGACGTCGGCTTTTGAATCGCTGGCGGCGAAACCCGACGACCTTTCGTTGCGCCAGGGCGTATTGGACGCCGCATCAAGCGTGGCGACGCACGTTCAGCAGAGGGATTCCGACCTGGCGCAGCTGCAGCGCCAGTCGGACCGGGAGGCGTCCGACGGTTTGATCGAAGTGAACCAGATCGCGCAGGCCGTGGCGAAGCTCAACGCGCAGATTTCCAACGCGATCGCTTTGGGGCAGCATCCCAACGACCTCATGGACGAACGCCAATCCCAGTTGGAAAAGCTCGGCAGCCTCGCCGGAGCCGAAACGACGAACATGGACAACGGGATGGTGAACGTATCGGTGAACGGCCATTGGCTGGTCGACCAGGATAGGGGTGCCGAGATCGTGACCGCGAGGGATCCCCAGCGACCCGGTTTGAGCTTGTTCACTTGGAAAGATAACGGCCAGGCGTTCACCCCCTCCTCCGGAAAGGTCCTCGCCGCGTTCGAATTGCGGGATCGTGATATCCAGGGGGAGCGGGACAAGCTCTCAACTTTGGCGCTGGCTCTTAGGGACGACTATAACGGCCTTCAGGCTAAGGGATACGCGTTGAACGCGACCAAACAGGGCGGGACCGCTTTTTTCAAGGCCACGGGCGCCTCGGATCTCCAAGTCGATCCTACTCTCGCCGGCGATCCCAAAGCGCTCGCGGCCGCCTCCACGCCGGGCGCTCCCGGCGACGGAAATCAGGCCGTGGCTTTCGCCGGCCTGGCCGGTCAGGCCAATCAAGGGTTGGGCGACACCTATACGGGCGCCCTATCGACGTGGACATCGGAGGTCGGCGCGAACGCGGCGCTGGCCCAGCAGCAGCGTGACACCGAACAGGCTTCGATGGACCAATTGGACAAATTGACGGCCGCGGCTTCGGGCGTGGATTTGAACCAGCAGGCCCTCCAATTGTCGCAGTATCAGGAGGCCTACGAAGCCGGCACCAAATACATCCAGACCATCGACAAGATGATGCAGGCGCTGCTGAACGAAGTGGTCGCCTGATCCCGATCCGACGCTAGGTGAGACCCCATGCGCATCGCCGCGAACGAAATTCCGATCCACATGACCGCGAACGTGCAGGAGTCGCTACGGCCTGTCCAAAGCGCCAGCCAACAGCTTTCGACGGGCAAGCGCGTGAACATGCCTTCCGACGACCCGCTTGCGGCGGGAAAGATCGTCGATGTCCATTCGGAATTGAGCCGGGACGACAGCTATCTCCAATCCGCGGACACGGTGGACGCCCAGTTGGCGATGTCCGCCTCCATACTCGGGCGGGTGCATACGCTGATGGTGAAGGCCCAAAATTACGCTATCGAAGGTCTCAACCAATCCACGGAAAGCCCGGTGGATCGGGCCACCTTGGCGGCTTCGGTCGACGCCGTCCTTCAGCAGACCGTGGCGTTGGCGAACACCCGGCACCAAGGGGAAAGCCTGTTCGCCGGCTTTCAGACCCAAGCGACCCCCTTTGATATGGTTTCGGGTCAGGACGGCGCGGTCCAAAAAGTGGAATACAAGGGGGACGAGGGGGTCAACCACGCCTTGGTGGGGGACCAGATGGCGTTCGCCCTGAACCTGCCCGGCGATGCGGTTTTCCAATCGCCTGGAGCTTCGGTCTTCGATTCCCTTATCGAGCTTCGCAATGCATTGAACCAGGGCGATGAGCGCGCTTTGGACGGAGCCCTCGATCAGGTTCAGGCCGCGATGGGGGTGGTATCGATGGCCCAGGCCCATGCGGGTTCGTTGGAAAAGGCCTTGGAAACGCGTAAGGACGCCCTGGGGGCCTTGGAATCCAACCTCCATGAAAATCTCAGCACCAACGAGGACGCGGACATGGCCAAAACCGCCGCGGACTACCAACAAGCGTTGAACGTCTACAACGCCGGCATCCAATCCACGGCGATGATTTCAAAACTCCCTACGGTGATCAACTACCTATGAGCGCGATGCCGACACTCCTGACCGTACGCACCCAGCGTTTCGGGGATTTGCAGGTTTCCGAAGAGGACCGCCTGCGCTTGTTGCGGCCGCTGGCGGGCTTCCCGGAAACGCGGCATCTGCTGCGCCTGGTGCTGGAACGCCAGGAGCCTTTCGTGTGGCTACAATCCGCGGAAGAGCCCTCGGTCGCGTTTGCCTGCGCACCCTGTTCCTGGGTCCGCCCGGGTTTCGTGTTGGAATGGCCGGTCTGGGACCGGGAACTGTGGGGCGAGGGCAGCGCCACCGAGGTGTTGGCGCTGGTCAGCTTCCAGAAAGGGCCCGCGGCCAATCTCGCCGCTCCGCTCGTCTTGGAGCACGGGAACCGCCGCGCGTTGCAGGTGCTCAATCAGGCGCACGGTTTCGGGTTCGCCGAACCCCTCCTTTTGCAGCGAGGCTGACATGCTGGTCCTGTCACGGCGGCGCGGCGAAAGCCTCAAACTCGGCGACGACATCGAAATCACCATTTTGCGCGCCGCAACCGGCCAGGTCAGCCTGGGGATCGTCGCCCCACGGACGCTTCCGGTGTTGCGCGGGGAGTTGGCCGCCGCCCTTTCTTCGGGAAACCTGGCGGCCCTCCAATTTTTACCGGAAAAGGAAGTTTTAGTGAATTTGGGAAGCGCAAAAAAGGAAGACCTCTCCTGAATATCCGGTCCCGGATTTATCCCGTCTAAAGGCATTTCCAACATCAGCTAAAGTTCCGGAAATTCCGGCCCGAAGCATAGCCAGGAGCGGACCGACCGCTCCCGCCGCTTGGGGCCCGGAGAACGGCCCCTCCGTCGGCACGGAAGCCGGCGTTCATCCCCAGGAGGGAACCGTCATGAAAATCAACACCAACTTGTCGAGCATGGAGGCGTTGAACGCTCTCAACAACACCACCAACGGCATCCATTCCTCGCTGCAAAAACTCGCCACAGGCTTAAGGATCAACGGCGCGGCCGACGATCCGTCCGGCCTCGCGATCTCGCAAAGCATGACCGCGCAGATCAACGGACTTAACGCGGCCCAACAGAACGCGCAGGACGGCGTTTCAGCCCTGCAGACGGCTGAAGGCGGGTTGAACACGGCGGAGACCATTCTTCAACGCGTCAATACCCTGGCCGTTCGCAGCGCCAACGACGCGACCTTGAACAACCAGGACAAGTCGTTGATGCAGTCCGAAGTCAACCAGCTCACGGCCGAACTCGATCGCATGTCGTCGACGATCTCCTTCAACGGCATGAACCTGTTGGACGGCAGCTACACCAACGAAACCCTGCAGGTCGCCGACAAGTCCGGCGGCGCCAACCAGTTCCAGGTCAGCGTCACCGGCATCAACAGCCAGACTTTGGGCATCTCCGGGCTGGATTTGGTCAACAGCGCCAGCAACGCGATTTCGTTGGTGAACTCCGCCATCGACCAGGTATCCAACAACCGCGGTTCAATCGGTGCTTACATCGATCGCCTGAACTATACGGTCAGCAACATCAGCATCCAGGTCCACAACGCCTCGGCGAGCGTCTCGCAGATTCAGGACGTCGACATGGCGACGGAAATGAGCACCTTCTCCAAACTTCAGATTCTGCAGCAGTCGGGCACGGCGATGTTGGCGCAGGCCAACCAGCTTCCGCAGGCCGTTCTCAAGCTGTTGAGCTGAGGGTAGATAAATCCGCGTTTCGGAACCTACGGGAAACGTCCCCCGAGCCCGGGAACGGGTTCGGGGGCGTGCACCCGATCGATAGGTAAAAGGGTTCGGAGGTTGGCATCATGGCTGGAATACCCGCGTCCGTCTCCTTAAGCGGTCTGTCCTCCGGGATCAATTGGAAGGACATGGTTAAGCAGATCATGGCCTCGGAATCCCAGCCCTTGAACGCGCTTCAGGGGCAACAGGCGGTCGCCAACGGAAAACAACAGGTTTATACGAGTTTGGAAGGGAACCTTCAGGGCCTGCAAACGGCGGCGGAATCGTTGCGTCAGTACGGCGGCGGAGCGCTCGATACGGTGAAGGCCGTTTCCAGCGACGATTCAGTCGCGGCCGCTTCGGCCAAGCCCGGGGCATTAAGCGGCGGCGTCAGCCTGGACGTGCAGGCCCTTGCCACGGAGGCGCGGGCATCCAGCGGACCGGGGGTGTATTCTTCGGCCGCGACCACAAGTTCGGCGCCCGTCGTTTCGGGGAAGCAAGGGCTCGCCGGCGGCAGCTTCGATCCTTCCGCGTCTTTGTCTTCGGAATCAGGGGCTTTCGCCGCGAAGCCCGGAGGTTCCGGCACCATCACGGTCAACGGCAAGGAAATCCGGTGGACGGATTCGGATTCCTTGGGAGATGTCCTAGCGCGCATCAACGCCTCCGGAGCGGGTGTCGTCGCGAAGATCGGTTCGGACGGAACGGTGACCCTCACCGGGGCCCAAAGCGGGGCGAACGCGTCCATCACCTTAGGGGAGTCTTCCGGCAGTTTGCTGGAGGCCCTGGGGATGGAACCGGGCCGGACGGCGGGAAGCGTCCCCCATACCTTCGATCCGACGGCCCCCTTGGCGAGCCAGGCGAAGTTCCTGGGTACGCCGGTCACCGCGGGTCGGGTGACCATAAACGGGGTCGGTTTCGATATCGATCCCACCAAACAAAGCCTCAACGATATCCTGCATTCCTTCAACGACAACGGGGTCGGTGTTCAGGGCATGTTCGATGTCACCGACGGCCAGCTTCAATTCATGAGCAAGGACCAGGGTGCCAAAGCCAGGTTGGAGTTGGGCGCGGTCGGGGACAGCAGCAATTTTCTGTCGGCCTTTAAAGTCGGGGACGTCACCCCGGGCCAGGACGCCTTGGTTTCCGTCAACGGCGGACCGGCGCAGAGCCTTTCATCCAATACCACGGATGCCCTGCTCCCGGGCGCTTCGATCGCGCTGAAAAGTCTCGGACAGGCGACCGTTTCGGTCGGCCCTTCCGGCGATTCGGCGGCGGACGCGGTCCAACAGTTCGTGGATTCCTATAACACCACGGTCAAGGCGGTGGCTGCGAAGCTCGACGAGACGCCCCCGAACCACACCAAAAAGGTCGATCCTTTGGCTCCGGTCAATCCGGATGAACTGAACGCGCCTCCGACCTTGCAGGGCGCCTTCATCGGCGATTCGCTTTTGCAGCAGACTTCCGACACCCTCGCCGATCAGGTGATCGGCGGACTCAACGGCGGAAACGGGCTGTCCCTGGCCCAAATGGGGCTGACCATGGTGGGCAACGGCCCCGACCAACCCCAGACCCTCAAATTCGATAAAAACGCCTTTACCGCAGCCTTGGCGTCCAATCCGCAGGCGGTACATGCGGCCATTTCGGCACCGAAGACGGGCCTGGCGGATCGCATGAATACCGCCTTGCAGGGTCTCCTCGATCCCACGAACGGTTCCTACGCGCTGGGCATCAAGGGGCAAACCGACGAATTGAACGACTTGAACGGCCAGATCCGGGAGATGCAGGCCCGTCTAAACGACCGGCAGTCCCGGCTCCAGGACCAATATTCCAATCTTGAGGCGACGTTGGGCGCCATGAAGGCCCAAGGCCAGAGCATAGCCGGAACGATGGCGACGCTGGCTTCCGCCGCATAACCCGATCCGACCATGGAGGGAACCATGAACGTGATCCTAGACGGGGTCGCCCTGGAGGGCGCCAACGGTGTTGAAAGGCTGAACACCTTAAAGGCTCGTCTCAAAGCGGGCCATCGCATCCCGGCCCGTTTGAAGGTGGACGGGTATGAAGCCGGTTTGGAGCGATTGAACGGGTTGAACGACTCGGATTCCACGGTCGAACTGGAAACCCGAACGCTTTCCGAAGTCGCCGCCAACGCTTATGCCGAGGCCGAAGACTACCTGCCGAGGCTGGAGGCCGCGGTGGAACGTTGTTCGGATATCCTTGTGGTCGGCAAGATACGGGAGGCGATGGACACCATCGCGGGCGTCTGTCGGGGGGTTTCATGGTTGTTCGGACTTTTGGAGCCCTTGGACGCCCTTGTCGGGCGCTCCGCTGCCGCCGGCTGGAGCGCCGAAGCGGAAGAACTTAAGCCGTTGCTGTTGGCGACCGAAGATGCCATTGCGCAGCAAGACTGGATACTGGTCAGCGACCAGCTGCGTTACGAATGGGCGCCGCGGCTCAGGGGTTGGAAAGAAAGCCTTTCAAGGGCGGGGGCGGAGACCGCGCAATTAGCTGCGAAAGCGGGGAGGTAACCATGACGCCTGGCATGGCCAGACGGCGGCTCGAGGATTCCGTGCTCAGCATGGGTCCGGCCGAGTTGATCGAGGTGATTTTCGATCATGCGTTGATGCGCCTGCAGTGCCTCAAGGAGGCCGAGGACGACGCCCCTTGGGAGACCTTGCGACCGCACGTGCTCGGCTGCCAGCGGTCCGTCACGCTGCTGTTGGAAGGCCTGGTCGCTCCGAACGCTCCCGTGGCGGAGTCGGTTCAGGATCTCGCCCGGCCTTTGCGTGCGCTGTATCTCTGGATTATCGACACCCTGGTTCAGGCGGACCTCCGCCGCCAAAAGCCCCCCGTCGAGGCCTTGGAAAAGATACTCGGGGAACTGGCTTCGGCCTGGAAACAGGCCGTGGTCGGCAAGGGATGAACATGGAAACCGCGGCGCGCGTCAGCCTGGTGCCCACGCCGACGGGGCTACCGAGCGCCCGGGTTCGCCGTCCCCAAGGGGGCTTCGTCAGCCTCCATAGCCTGCATGACCCCTGGGAGGAGGCCTGCCGCTTCGCCGAAACGGTCGAGCTTCTTCCGGACACGGGGCTTTTGGTTGTGCTCGGTCTTGGTTTGGGGTACCACGTGCTTGCGTTGGCCCACCGCCTTCGGACCCTGGAGTCGACAGCGGCGCTTTGGGCGGTGGAACTCGACGACGAAGTTTTGGCCAGTTGCATGAAGAACACGGATTTGGGCCTTCTTTTCAAGCTTCCGGAAGCCCGGGTCCTTTCCCAACGGGGGCTTGGCCGCCTTCGGGCGCTGGAACAGGAGCCTCCGGATTTCGGGGTCCAGGTCATCCGGCACGCGGCGGCCTGCAGTCTGGCCCCCGGGGCCTACGCGGTATGGGAAGCGGCGGTGGAAGAGCTCGGGTCCCGACGTCGGCTGGCGAGACGCTCACCCGGTCTTACCCGGTGGCTTGAAAACGCACCCGCCGGGGCCGTTGGAGCGGTGCGGGAGGCGGCAAAGCGCATCCGCGAGGCGGGTCCGCCCTACGGCGAGGACGAAGCGATATTGCTTTTGCTGGAACGGGTGCATCACTATGAATGAGCTGCCCCAGGACCGCGCCAAAGTCCTTTTCATACTCACCCATCGGCTTGGCGATCTGCTTCAGGCGTTCCCGGCCTTCGCCATGGTGCGCCGCAGGCTCCCGCAGGCGGAGATTCACCTGTTGTGCGATGATTCTTGCGTCGCTTTGGCGAGGCTGTGTCCGGATCTCGATCGGGTCCATTCCTTCGTCCGCAATCAACTGCTGCCTGGTTCCGCGACCGGGGCCTTCCACCAGGCCGAAGCCGTGCTTGAATTGGGGCATTCCCTTAAAAATGAACGTTATACCCATATCGTCAACCTCATGGGCAACCTGTCGGCAGCGCTCCTGGGGTCGATCGCCGCGGGTGAAGGGGCCCGACGCGCCGGGCGCAGTTTTTCCGCCGAAGGCTTGGACCCGCTCGAACAGCGCTGGGCCCGTATTTTGATGGCCCTGCCCGCCGCGAGAGCCTGGCAGCCCTTCCATTTAAGCGAAATATTCAGCCGGCTCACGGCGGAAGCCATCGGAATCGAGGCGGAACTTGCGGTTCCCAGCGTCACCGTCAACCGTTTGCACGGCCTGGAGCAGGCGCGCCAGCTTGCCCCCCACGGGGACGAATCCGGATGGTTGGCTCTCCGGCGACCTTGGGTCGGCTTGCAGGGCGGGGCGAGCAAGGGACTCAGGCGGCCGCCCGCCGCGTGGTTGCGCACTTTCGGCAGGGAATTCCTCGGACAGCTGGGCGGAAGCCTATTCCTGATGGGGACCGCGGCGGAAGCCGAGGCCTTCGATCCTTTACTCCGATCCCTGACCCAATCCCAACGTCGGCGTTGCGTCCAGGCCTGCGGAATGCTGGACCTTCCATCGATGGCGTCCCTGGTGGCGAATTTGGACGCGGTGGCGTCGGTCGACACATTTACGCTTCATCTGGCGGCCGCCGTCGATACCCCGGTTCTTGGACTGTTTCCTGGGCCGGCGTCGCCGCATGAAACAGGCCCTTGGGGAAGCGGGCATTTGGTGCTTTGGGCGGACCGGGACGGCGGTCCCTGCGATTGCGAGCAGGCATGCGCCTCGGGGACGGAATGTTGGGAGCGCCTGCATCCCGAACTAGCGGTTGGCGCTTTGGGACTACTGTTGATGAAGGGTGAAACCGGGGCGCTCAAGGGGCGGAGGGTTCGGGCTTTCGAAACGGCTTTGGATCGTCGCCAGTATCATCTACGGTCCGCCGACGGCCAAAGGGAGCGGGAGCCGGAATGGGAAGCCTTGGCCTCCCTCGCCCGTTCCTGGGCCGTGGGGGCACCCCGCCCCGAAGCCGCGCTGTCTTCCGAGATCGGCGAGGAATTCCGCCGTTTCGGCGAGACATTGAAAGGCGGCACGACGACCGATTTTGGGCTCCGTAAAGGTCCGGCAGATTGGTTCCGGGTGCAGGCGCTTCAGGCGCGGGGCGAGTCCAAGGCTTGGTCCAGAAAGGGTTTGGAGGATGTCGCCGCAGGATGCGGTTATTTCGCCGAGGCGCACGGCCGCGGCCAACGCGTGACTGCGTCGTGAAAAACGCCACGAACGGGCTTGCCGCGGAATTCATCGCCGGCGTCCGGGAACTTCCGGCCTTGAGCTCTTCCACGAGCGATTTATTGAGGCATTTGGAACGTGAAGACGTCACCATGGTCCAGGTCATCCGCATATTGGCGCGGGATCCCTTGTTGTCCGCCAAGGTCGTACGCCTCGCGAATTCCCCCTATTATGGCGGTCTAAGCTCGGCGAACTTGGACCAAGCCCTGATCCGCATCGGGATGAAGGAACTTCGCACCATCGCCCTGACTTCAGCCGTGGTGGAGGCTTTTCCGGATTTGGGGGCGGGCTTTAATTTGCGGGCGTTTTGGCGCCATTGCGTCGCCTCAGGGCTCGGGGCCTATTCGGTGGCCCATTCAGCGCCGGTGCTGCAGGAAAGCGGTCGCGAGCGGGCCGGAGGTGCCTTCTATATGTGCGGCCTGCTCCACCATCTTGGAATCCTGTTGCATGTGCTTTACCTCCCCAAGGAATTCCAGACCGCCTGGAGCCTATGTGAAGCCGATGCCGAGCCTTTGTATGTCGCCGAGAGGCAAGTGCTCGGGTTCGACCATGCCGAAAGCGCGGCCTGCCTTCTGGAACGCTGGGGTTTTCCTCCCGCGGTTCGGTCCGCGGTGCGTTATCATCACCAGCCGGAAAAGGCGGAAGAAGAGCACCGATTCGCCGCGAGAATCCTGCACGTTTCCGCGATGCTCTGCCACGCGGTACCCGGTGAGACCGCGTCCTTTGAAGGTCATGTGGATGGTTTTGACGAGGCCGCTTGGTTCGGGTTAGGCTTCGATGCCGCCGCGCTTGAAACGATGCAGGGCGAAGTGGTCAAGGCGGTGGAGGCCGCCGACCGGTTTGTCCAGGAGCTGTTCCGATGAGCGACTTGATCCTGATTCGAGAGGACAACCCCCGCCTGATTTTTGAAGCGCTGTTGGAAACCGACAGCCCGGTGCTCTTGCTCGGTCCTGGGCAGGCGTTGAAACCGCACGCCGAGGCCTCGCTTTTGGAGGCGGCCCGCGAGGGAACCCGTTGGGTGGGGGCTTCCCCCCATCCGGACATGCCTGCGGGCGCTTACGGAAATTGGCTGTTCGCTTCGGGGCGCCCCCCTTTCGGCCCGGGCAAGGGGCGGCATATCCGGGTTTGGGGGCTTTTGGGTGATCCAAGCGCCTGGACCGCGGCGCTTTCATCCTGCCTGCAGAACCTTCCGGAAGGCTGCGACTGGCAACCTTGGTTTTTGGTCGAATTGGCTAAACGGGGAGTCCACCCTTTACCCGTCGCACTGCCTTGGCTTTTCCAGGAGCGCTTGCCGGCTCTGGATGAAGCGTTGAAGGAGGAGGAGCGGCGGGGAGCCTGTTTTTCGGAATTGGAACGGCGGGGGATGCTCGGGCCGGACTACCGTCCGGAGGCGCCGGTCGCGGGTTCTGAAGTTCCCGAAGACTGGAAGCGGACAGCCTTGTCTTTGGCGAATGTGGAACGAACCGCGCTCAAGGGAACCCAGGTTGCCGGCATGTCCGGCGAGGAACTGGTCAGCGCCCTGACGGATGCGTCGATGCGCCGGACCTTTGAATTGGCCTATACCAA
>Ga0326728_10001909_pt1 | contig 71337 bp, 63 predicted proteins | sample MB3enrmetagenome_FD_207602 | JGI IMG/M metagenome (GOLD analysis project Ga0326728, IMG submission 207602) | Lab enriched peat soil microbial communities from McLean, Ithaca, NY, United States - MB31MN | ecosystem: Environmental > Terrestrial > Soil > Wetlands > Peat | place: USA: New York...
CCCGGTCCAGCGGGATACGTCCCGCTGAGGTGTGAGGATGGGTCAGGAAACCTTTGCGTTCCAATTCCATCAGGACATTGCGGACCGTGGCCGAGGAAAGATCCATCTCTTCGGCGATCATTTGGGAGCCGATGGGCTTGGCCGAATCGACATAATGGCGGATGACGGAAGAAAGAATGCTTTCCTCGCGTTCCATCAAGGGTGAATGGGTCGACAAAAGATCATCTCCGAATGAATGGGGTAACTTTCATGCAACATAATAGGTAGGGTCAAGGGAAAGTCAACTTGCCAAAGGCTTGTTTTGGCCAGAAAACTGATGAAAAAGTCCTATCAAACCATCAAAGCTTCCAATATGCCGTTCAAAACAAAATACCCCTTTGAGGTCACTTGGTATTTATCCCTGGTTTGCTGGAGAAAGCCTTTTTGAAGCAGATCATCGAACTTTCCTTGATAACGCGCTCCCGATAAAACAGCGTACTTTTCCACATCCGCCTTCAAAACCCCTTCTTTTGTGCGCAAACCAAGCATCAAGTTCTCAAAGGCTTTGGTGGACTCTTCGAGTTTTTCAGTCTGAAGGGTACCCCCCGAAGTGCGGATATATTCGGCCAAGTCCTCCCCATGACTGGTTCGAACTCCACTGACCGTGCCTACTGCCGACACCCCAAAACCCCAATAATCCTCGCCCTTCCAAATATTATGATTGTGGCGACATTCCCGGTCAGGTTTGGAAAAATTGGAGACTTCGTATTGGACATAACCAGCGTTCCCAAGTTTCTTTTGGGCCAGTTCGTATTGATCCGCCGTTTCGTCTTCAGTACCCACCACCATTCCTCGGATCACCTTTTTGGCAAGGGGTGTGCCTTCTTCCACTTGCAGGGCATAAAGGGAAAGATGCTCGGGCGCCAGGGCCAATGACCGTTCCAGTGATTCTTCGAACATTTCCAGTTTCTGACCAGGTAAACCGAACATCAGATCAAGATTGAGGTTATCAAACCCTGCTTCCCTTGCTTTCTGGAAAGCCGTTTCCACCTGAGGCCACTCATGACCCCGGCCCAGTTGATGGAGCACTTCCTTTTGGACCGCTTGGGCCCCAAAACTCACCCGATTTACTCCAGCTTTTCGGTAACCTTTCAGCTTCTCCAAGTCCACCGTTTCAGGGTTGGCCTCCAGGCTTATCTCAATGGTTGGACCGAACCCGGTTTTGTCCTGGAGAGCACCCAGTATTTTCGTTAATTGGTCCGCGGATAGGGTTGAGGGTGTGCCTCCCCCAAAGTAGACAGTAGAAAGCGGGCCTTTAAGATCGGATCTCTCGATCTCACGGCACAAAGCGTTCACATAAGCAGGGATCTTGGGACCCTGCCCAGCGAAGGAAGTGAAATCACAATAATGGCAGATGGACGCGCAGAAGGGTATATGGATATAGGCGTTCAACGAATGCCTCGTTTTATTTCACGGTCTTGAAGATGCGATCGAAGGACGGGCGGAAATCGTTACTGTGCCAATAGATCACCCAGGCCTTCCCTTTGATGAGCTTCTCGTCCAGTTGGCCCCAGTAGCGAGAGTCGGCACTGTTGTCCCGGTTATCCCCCATCATGAAATAATTGCCCGGAGTGACCGTCACAGGGCCGAAATTATCGCGGACCCCATTGAAATAATCACCGGTGGGAATGATGGTGGGATCGATGTGTTTCACGTAAGGTTCGTCCTGTTTCACCCCGTTCACGAATAGCACCTTGTTCTTGTACTCGATCACATCCCCCGGCAATCCGATGCAACGCTTGATGAAGTCCTTGCTGTGGTCCTTCGGATATACAAAAACAATGATGTCCCGTCTTTGGGGTTTATTGAACTGCAGGAAACGAGGGGTGCTGTTCCAGATGGAATAACCATACTCATATTTTTTCACGAGGATATAGTCGCCTGGCAACAGGGTGTCTTCCATGGAACCCGATGGGATGGTGAAGGGTTGAAGAAGGATCGCCTTCAAGGCCAAGGCGACCACCATGGCGACCCAGAGGGAATCGATAGTTTCCACCATTCCGGCGGCGTTGGGGTTTTTACGGAAAGCGGGAAAAATCCACAACAGGACGATCTCCACGACCGTCAGGATCGCCGCGGCGATGTAGAGGTAATAATTCAGGTTTTCCATAGAGCGCTCCTCGAACATGATCCAGCCCCCAACCCTAAAAGCAGGCTTCTTTAAACAGAATTTTGAGTCCGTTCAATCCTCGACCCTTAGGACAGCCATAAAGGCGTCCTGGGGTATCTCCACCTGACCGATGGACTTCATGCGCTTCTTGCCTTCCTTTTGTTTTTCCAGAAGTTTTCGTTTTCGAGTGATATCCCCGCCGTAGCATTTGGCCAGCACATCCTTGCGTCTGGCCCGGACCGTTTCCCGGGCGATGATCTTCCCGCCGATGGCGGCCTGAATGGGGACCTCGAACAATTGCTGGGGAATGATCTCTTTCAATTTTTCCGCGATTCCTCTCCCTCGGATATCCGCTTTATCCCGGTGGACCATAAAGGAAAGGGCGTCCACCACATCACCATTCAGGAGGATGTCCACCTTCACCACGTCTCCGGACCGGAAACCGATGGGTTCATAATCCAAAGAAGCGTAACCTTTGGTACAGCTCTTTAGCTTGTCGAAAAAATCCATGACCACTTCGGCTAGAGGCAATTCATAGGTGATGACCGCGCGGGCCGTATCCAGGAAGTGGGTGTCTTTATGGGCACCTCTTTTTTCCTGGCAAAGGGTCATGACCGCCCCGATGTAATCCGCCGGAACGATGACCTTGGCGTCGATATAGGGTTCGAATATCTCCTCGATATAGGACGGGTCGGGTAGTTTGGTAGGGTTGTCCACGAAAACATCCTCGCCGTTGGTCTTGCGGACCTTATAAACAACGCTTGGCGCGGTAGCGATGAGGTTGAGGTTATATTCTCTTTCCAGCCGTTCCTGGACGATCTCCATGTGCAACAGCCCCAGAAACCCACATCGGAAACCGAAAGAAAGGGCAACCGAGGTTTCCGGTTCATAGGATAAGGCCGCGTCCGAAAGTTTGAGCTTGGACAGTGCTTCTTTCAATTTATCGTAATCTTCTGAGATGACCGGGTAGAGACCGCAGAAAACCATGGGAAGAACATCTTTAAAACCTGGCATGGGTTCGGCCGTTGGGTTTTGTTCATTCGTTATGGTGTCGCCCACCTTGGCGTCTTTGGCTTCCTTGATGTTGGCGGCGATATAACCGACCTCTCCGGCCGAAAGTGTCTCGGCTTTTTCCATTTTTGGCTTAAAAACCCCGATCTCCTCGACCTCGAAGACCTTGGAGGTGGCCATTAACTTCATCTTGGTTCCCTTGGTGATAGTGCCGTTCAGAATGCGAACAAACACAATGACACCACGATAAATGTCGAACATCGAATCAAATATCAGGCCCTTTAAGGCATCTCCGGTCTCACCCGTGGGATGGGGCACCCGAGTCACCACAGCTTCCAATATCTCCTCGATCCCGATTCCATCCTTGGCCGAGGCCAGGATGGCTTCCGATCCTTCCAATGCCAGGGATTCCTCCATCTGTACCTTGCACCGTTCCACATCGGCGGCAGGTAGGTCGATCTTATTGATAACTGGGATAATGGTAAGTTTCTGGTCCATGGCCAAAAAAGCGTTTGCCAGGGTCTGGGCTTCCACCCCCTGGGAAGCGTCGATGAGAAGCAATGCCCCCTCGCAAGCCTTGAGGCTCCGGGATACCTCGTAATTGAAGTCCACATGTCCGGGTGTATCGATCAGGTTCATCTCGTAGGTCTTGCCATCCTTGGCCTTATAAAAGAATCGGACCGCTTTGGCCTTGATAGTGATCCCACGCTCCCTTTCCAAATCCATCTGGTCCATCAATTGGGCTCGCATTTCACGGGGTGGGATGGCTCCGGTGAATTCAAGGAGCCTGTCGGCCAGGGTACTCTTGCCATGATCGATATGGGCGATGATGCAGAAATTGCGGATATGTTCCAGCGGCACTTAGTTTCCTCGTCATTCCAAATTTAGAAGGGGCATAGTATAGGGCAGGGTTTCTTGAAAAAGAAGAATGGAAATAGTCCCAGTGCGTGGCGACCTTCACAAAACCAAGGCCTGAAAACAAAAAAGGCGGTTCCTTTCAAAGGAGCCGCCTTTAAAACAATGATTCTTAGGGAAGGAACTGGATGTTATCCAACCAAAAATCGGCAGTATAAGTACCAGCAACGTTATTTCCGGTCCACTTCCATTCAAGAAGGATCAGTTTATTCAAATGAGCTGCCATTCCAGCGGGAGAAGCAGGGTTCCCCCAACCTTCCTGATAGAGTTGAGCCCAAGTATAGGTATAAGTCACCCAACCAGCGCCAACATTCGGCCCAAAGACCCCGGTATAAATACCCAAATGATCGTTCCAGAAAAGATCATTACAATTACTCGGGCAGTTACTGCCTGGGAAACCGGTGATGGTTTGATCGGTCGCGACGCCAAATAATCTTTGATGATATGTTGTGTCATCGGCAAGAATATTCATCTGGAACTGTATGCCGGAAAAGTTACATCCCGTCGCGCTGGCGTCCAGATATGGATGCGAAGGATTACTGCTAAATACCGCTTGTAATTGAAGGGCCGGATAAGCGCCGCCACCTGGGTCGGTGATGGTTCCATAAAAATGGAGGCCGTTAAAACCCGTGCCTGGGGTTTGAATAGCGGCCGGAATGGGATTGATCAATGGGCTGGCCACTGAATTAGAACCGCCATAGCTTGCGTTAAGCCAATAACCATTGTCAGCGCCGCAAAGATTGTTGTTCATTGTCATACTGCCATTCTCGAAATTGCTGACAATGTCTGGCGCCATCGTTGGAATGGCGGTAGGAACGAACATCCCAACAGGAGGAATCGATGTATTGCATCCCATTGACAACCACACCGCTGTCATGGCCATCACAGCCATTAAAAAAGAATACCGGAACCATTTTTTTTGTTTCATCTTCCACCCCACTTATTCCCCCTGGTTCGCACAGGGCCCATCTAAGTTCTCAATAAAATTCCACATCATCTATGGAAAAATCAACAATGACATTACCTTGAACGTTGTTATTGTTCTCCGCCCACATCAGCCAAAGGACCTGGGTCAGATTATTACCCGCGAGATTTTGTGGTCCAGGGACAAAAGGCCAACCAAAGCCCTGACGTTGAAAATCCGTAAAGGCATGGGACACCAATGCCCATTTACCGTTGGTACTGCTGTAAGGCACGAAAAAGTGGTCATAGCATTTCCCAGAACTATTGTCGCAACCCCCGCCCCCTTGGACAGCTTGGGTCTGGTAAGTCGGGATCTCAAATATCCTTTTCCCTGCGGTGTCATCGCCGGCCACATTCAAATAAAACTTCACGCCGGTAAAAAAACTCATATTGTACTCGTTCCCGCTTTCCAGCCGGGCTTCAACATCGACTTCCGGATAGGACCCATTCCCAGGATCATCCAAATTAGCGAAAGTCCTAAAAGCGAAACCAGTTCCATCTGATCCGGGTGAAATAAGGGTACCTAAAGCGAAAGGTATCGACGCGGGAAAATTATTGACTAAAGTCACCCCACCCGGATGGATCACCTGATTGCCTGGCGCACCGACTTCAAAAAGATTAGGGTTGATAGAGACGCTTCCGCCAGGAGGCGCGTCGAAATTAGCGACTAAATTATAGTTGGGAGTGGTGTTTGGAGCTGAATAGGCGTTGGTCGGCGGAACTTTAGGGTTACAAGCACAAACACCCAACGCAATAACCAATACTCCCGAGAGTAAAAGTTTAGAACTTAATTTCATACGTCAACTCCATGAACTGATTGTTCAAAGAAATCGCCGGAGCGGTTCCAAACTGATTCGATCCCCAAGACATGTCGTAATCCATGAACAAGCTGGAATTCCGATTGATCGTGATCACGCTGGATAGCCTCCAACTATTTGTGTTGTTATTCACAGTAAAAACGCTGTAACTCCCCAAATCAGTATTGTCGAATAAGTAAGGATACCTGGCAAAAAAGGTACCATTGTAACCCATGTCACTTCCACTGGCCGTCAAGTTGCTGAAAGCTGCTGAGATATCCCACCCAGGGAGTGCTCCAACCCTAAGTCCTCCCAGGATCCAAGTGCTAGTCAGTGTCCCGACAGAACTATTGGTCTGTTCCAAACGGATATTGGTTCCCACCTCAAAATCCCGATCAAAACCCATTGACGGCCCAAAATTAAAAGAAGGACCCAGGTTTATATAAACAAAGTTCCTGACTGGAACCGCTTGGGTGACCGCAACCCCGCCAATAATCGTAACCGGATTATCGACCCCGGTAAAACCAGTTCCAGCTGTGTCAACAACAAGATTACCACTCATTTCTTCGACATAGTAGGCCGAGCCTTTTATTTTCAAAGCTTGTTTTTCAAGGGTTTTAACGTCTATCTCAAAACCGCCCCCTTGCCGATTGGGGGTCCCTAAACCATAGGGGAATGTGTTATCCATGGTCCTGTCATAAAAACTGTAGATCGCTCCAGCGCGCGGAACATCCGACAGGAATTGTTGCGGACGTAATACAGCTGAATAGAAATCCGGTGTCATTCCAGAAGTCAGGTTGGTCGTATCGGATAACTCCGTGACACCATCCTGACGAGTTTGAGCGAGCGGTGAATAATAAGAGGGTCCTACGTTGATGTAATTGAAGGATATCTTTGAATATCCGAATTGGAAATAGGGACCGCCTAACATGGCGTAATCACTCAAAGACTTGTTAGCGTCGGTCTTATCATCCTGATAACTGGACAGGGCCATTTCCATGTTGATCCCCAGATATGTGTCCCCGCCAAAACCCATTCTCAGGTCGGGCTTCCAGCTTCCGATCTGGTACTGGTGCGCCCAGGTCGAAGGATCGAAATGATTGTAAGGTGAATTAGGTTGGGTAGAATCCAGTGGTTCATCTAATATCACACCATAAGCATCGACCGATAATTGCACTGAGGTATTGCCCGCGTACCATTTTTTCGATTTCAAGCTGGCGGTTCCCGCGAAGATCCAATCGGTATAGAGATTAGGACCGAAGTAAAGGCTGTTCTTGTTGTAGTCGTTGAAACCGTTGCGGATCATGTCGGTAAAGACAGAAACTTTAAAATCTTCCAACACCCTTGAATCCGGCCACATTAATTCCGTCCCCATCCTCAAACCACGAAAAGGCCAGTTGGGTTCTTGGTTCAAAAAGCTCTCGTATTTTGCGGTATCATCCATTCTAGCCCACATCTCAGGCATATAACGCAGGTCCAGGTTATCCCTGTTCCAAAGAGTCAAGGGGGTATAAGCTTCGTAAAAATCTCCAACAGTCGCCACCATGAAAGATGGTTTTAATTCAGCGGTTATGGTCCGGAAATAGATCTGATCATTGGCTAAAGTTGGGTCGAACTGACTGTTGAACCGGATGATACCGTTCCAACTTATTTCCTTGGAAACCACCGCTTCTGGCTGAAGATCTAAATAACCAGATATTTTCCTGGATCCAGGGGTGGAATAAATATCGCTTCCCGGATCACCGAAATATTGCTGAGAGATCCCGAATGCCCTTCCCAGCCCATGGACAGAAAGAGAAGGATTTTCATGGGCCTCTAAACTTCTCCAAAGTTTATATTGGTCCGCGTCCACAGCGGCTAGATGATCTTGGACTCCACTGAGTTTGTCCTTCACCTCTTTAAGTTCATACTGATAAGCCTCGTCCAAACTATGAAGGGTCTCGGCAGCCTTCGCCAGCTCGGCTGAATCATCTGGGGTCGGTTGCGGGACAGGCGGAACGGTACTGGCCGATGGTAAAGCCGGCGGTGCAGCAGATCCATTATCAGCCGAAGGAACGGTCACAACAGGTGGCGCTGGAGCCGGAGCCGCCGTTGAGGATGATGGTGAAGTCGCGGAACTATCATCAGGTGGAGGAGGGACATCCATGTCCGCTTGAGCGACAACAATGTCTTTATATCTCTTCTCGGCCGTCAAGATCAGATCAGCCACTTCATAACGTGTCAATGGCGCTTCCGAACTTCCTCTTCCGAGCAATCCAGCTTTTTCCAACTGTTGTAATTGAGCGTATGTAGAGTCGCTCGAAGGCACCACGGAAAATAAGTTGTCTGAAACAGCGGACCAGGAAACTCCAGCTAGGCCCAGTAACAAAAGCGCAAGAGCAAGTGAAAGACTAGAAGGACGCTTCATAAGCTATCCTCCATATCTGGTCGTTCCGGTTATAACTCGGGACATCGGTCCAAGTATATTTATTCAGGAACAGATCCCCCCGGAAATGGATCGCTGGGGTCAAAGGATATAATAATCCGAAAGCCCAACTGGTCCTGGTGATGTTCAAAGCTTGATAAGAATAATTACCAATCGAGGATGTGTCTAAATAGAAAGGATAATTGGCGTCAGTCGGAGGACTACCTCCGCTTAGTACATACTCGCTTCCCGTGGACTTGGCACTCTCGAAAGCTAGTGACCAGACCAAGGAATCAAAACCCTGAACGGGCAGATTAAAATCAGCACCACTGATGAACGTATTCACCGAATAAGGACTTCCATTCAACCCCAAATAGGTCCGTTGGTTCTTGTAATCGATCGCCACATTATAGGTACTGCCTTTCATGTCCAACGCCTTGGCGATATCAGCGCTTAATGCGCCTTCCCAGCCGCCGAACTTGCGAGCGTTCTGGGTGGGGGTCCCGCTTTCCACAGCGACCCCTCCCGTTCCAGCGCCATTCAAGACCCAGTTAGGTTGGATCTCATGCATACCTAAGTTGCCCGAATCCAAAATATAAGACGCTTGCGGTTTCATCCATCCCCGGTCCCCGATATCAGCCGAGAAACCCAGGATCATTCCCAAACGGTTAGGAGTAGCGTCTCCATAAGGAAGGACATTCTCCACCATCCTGTCATAAGTGGCGAATTCAGGCCGTTGGGCGTTCTGGAAAGGCGTTCCGTTCAGTGAATAATCCAACCAACTATCCAAGTAATTGGAATTCACATAGCCTTGAGAGCCGGGCAAGGAACTATAACGACTGGTCTGGGCGCCAGGAGAGTAAAAATAGGGGCCAATGTTCAGATATTTCCCAGTCAAGTGAACACCTTGGATGTTGATGGAACCATCGGCCAAGACAGCCCAATCCTGAAAAACCCTCTGAGGATTGTTGACATCATCCTGGTATTGGCTGTAAGCAGTCTCCACTGAACCTGCAACATAGACATCCGTATCGATCGGCAGATTAGCGCGGGCCTTCCAGCTTCCGATCTGGTTCTGCCGGGGAAAAGTGGTCGAAAAATCAGGCAGATAAGGCACCGAGGCGCTAGAGGGATCATCCCAGAGCATCAATCCAGTACCGATGAATTCTACGTTGTCGCTGAAGAAGCTCATGGAAGCCTGACTTCCAGCGTAATAACTGCCAAAACTGAACGTTGTAGCCGATTTCATTTCTCCCGCCATGGCCTGTAGTTTGAAATGGCTTAACACATCATCCTTTGGAACGAAAAGGTCGCCCGCGGCCTGTAATCCGCGTAAGTGCCAATCCGGTCCATGATCCATATAGACCAACTCCTCCACATCTTGACGGTTACGTTTATAGGAGGTTGGCTCAATGAAGTTGTAATCGGGAATCTCATAATTCCAAAGGGTCAGGGGTGTATATCTTTTATAAAAGTCACCTGCCACGAATGTGGTGCCCTCAGTGAAACTGCTAAGGGATATCCATCGAACATTAAGAGGATTAGTAATGGGATCAGCGTAATAAAGACCAATGGTTCGATAGATCCGGATTCGGGCGTCAAAAAGAACGGAAGGAACCGGTACGCTCTTCAGCCGCATTTCCATCAACATGATGTCATCGTTTTGCATGGGCCCGTAGATGGAACTGTTCCCAAAGCCACGGTACAAATCGAACCAGCCTCGGGTATAAGCCGAAAGATCCGTTCCAGTACGTTTCAGATATTCCTGCTGAAGATCGGAAAACCTCTCATTGCGGTGCATCTGTTGGTAGATCTTATCCTCCAACTTAGCCACATTCACATTCATGGCCGTCAACTCGGCCTCAAATTCCTCGACCAGTTTTTTCAAACTACGGGTCGCGACCATAGCGTTCCCACTCATCGGCGGAAAGACTTGGGATGGCGGCAAAAGGTCCGCTCCACCCGGGAACACAGGACTCGAAGGCACGGCTGGCGCCTCGGTCGGCAGTGAAGGACTTCCCGGCAAACCAGGAGAGGAAGCATCCAGTGAAGGGGGGAGAACATCCGCTTGGGCATACAATCTTTCAGAAGCCTGTTGGGTCAACTGGACGATCTGAAGATTGGTCATTTCATTCAAGGGCATAGAAGGTTTGTCCACCAGGCCAGCCGCCACCAGATCATTCATAGAAAGGTCGATCCAACTGTCCCGATCGGTCGAAACCAAACGACCATGCCCCGCCCACGACGGCGCTACGGCCCCTAAGACCAAAAGGAACAATAAAATCCGGCTTCTGGAAAATCTCATTACGGTTTCTGGTCCTTCCTTATTTAAAACAACAACTGCAAGGTGCTGAACACCTGATCGCCCTGATAATCATTCTTCGTAACATAAGTGTCAGTGAAAGTTATGTGCTTGTAACGGGCCTCCAGCTTCCCACCGCACCAAGGCAAGTCCCAAGCCAAACCGCCACCAATCGCTTCTGTCTGATAATTAATCAGCGGCCATGTATAGTCGCATTTCCATGTTTCCATTCCATAATCAAAAAGCAAATTCACACTTTTGACCGCTTGGACCATCAAACAACCGTCATAGACCACTTGTTCGAACAAGTTCGGAATGTTAGCCGGGATATTGTTCTGAGTAACGGCGGTTCCAACGCCAGACACCTGGTTGTCCGTGAAGAAGAAAGAAAGATCCAATGGCCTGGTGAACCCGATAGTTTTATATAACTGCCATTTGGTGGTTAAAGTAATGTAGTTATAAGTTTTAAGATCGTCTAAAAGTAGATATTGGTTCTGGCCGGCTTTGGGACCAATTGTATAAGTCACCGGATTGCCATTGCCGTCAAGTTGGACCGGCACAATAAGAGGGATCCTCTCCGAACTTAATTGGAACTGGTATCGCACATCATCATAGTTGGTATTATTGTCGTTACGAATAGCTTGGATGTTGCTCATAAAATCCGAACGGACCGCATAAGCGCCCGTGGCGCCTCCACCATAACCGCCCCAGAGATTAAGCCCCCAGAGTCCCTCATCGTCGGGATAATAAAAGGTGAGCATATTGAATGGTTCAATGACGTTATAACCCTCAGGGCTATATACCGTTCGATATTCCGTCTTTTGGGCCACGTCAAAATTGATGATGATGTCATCCAGAAACTTCGGCCATTTCTTCATCCAAGTTTGTTGGCGGCCATTCCATCCAAAGTTCAATCTCCAACCATAACGGTCGCTGATGAGATCATTCACTTCCCCCACCGCTCCGTACATATCCCCCGCTTTGTCAAAGGTCATCCCACTCATTCCGTATTGGGCGAAATTGATCCCGCTCATCATGACCTTGCTCTGGAAATTGGCGTAATTGTCGCTGATAGCAGTGTAATAGGCCGTGAATGGATAGAACGCCACAGAAGCCTGTCCACCAGGCGCGTCGATAGGAGAAGGATTAGTGGGATGCAGAAGGTCTAGTCCTGTATAGAAGTGGGACAAAGCTCCCTCAAAGTTGAAATAAACAGGGGCCAGATTCAACCCGATTTCCGCTGAATAATCTTTCATATCTAGTTGGGGGATCTGATTAACCCCGAAGTTATCATTGACCCATATGGTCCCGATCGAGGTGCGTAAGAGCCCATCGGCCCAAGGTTGGGCGTATTTCAGACTTTCTTCCCACCGTTGAGTTTGGGTTGAGGTGGTACCCATCCGTCCAACCAGGAAATTAAGCCTGGCATCTGGGGAAACCCCAGGAAGATTAGAACCCGTCATGAATAAACCATCAAATACACGGACGTTGGGATTTTGTACGTTCCCTGCCGTCAAGGTGCTGGTGGCGACAAAACCAACGCTATTCATATAGTCATCCCAGATCTTTGAGTTCTGATCAGTGCTGAAGTCCTTAACATCGAAAGGATGCTCGAACCGGGTCAGCGATGTGGGAGAAATACCCCGTATGAAATCGCCCAAGTTCGTGTCGGAGTTATAGCCTTCCACCATGACATTGGTATCCCAATTGCCCAGGGGGCCGTTCAGTTTGAAATCCACGGCAGGAGCCCATGAAAAAACGGAGACAGGACCAGGCTCGGTAGCGTTCGAGAAGGAAAGGTCGGTTTCCATCCCTACCGAGATAGATCCTTTTCCTCCCAAATCGCTCCACATCCCCAGCGTCATATCATTGACCGCCTTGGTCGCGCTAATATCCGCGATCCCTGACAAGTGGAGATTCTCGACTCGGACCTTTTCGACCGAACTGAAGTTCGGGGATCCGACCGCATGATTTGCCCTCAAAGCGGCGGCGTCCACTTCCGCCTGGATGGGTTTTAACTTATTCAACTCATCTTCTTGTTCCTTGATGCGGGCGTCATCCAAGCTCAAACGGGAGCGTAAATATGCGGACTCACTATGTAACTCTTTAAGCAAGTCCTCGATCTCTTTTTTGACGGCATCGCTCACGGGCAACGGCGCGGTCGGAATGGTTGGAGGTGCAACCGCGGGGGCTGGAATAGTAGGCGGTAAGATCGTGGCTTGTGTCGGGGTAGACGTTGGGATCTCGGGAACAACGACCGCCGGTCCGGGAATCGTAGGGGGCTGTAATGAAGGAGGGGCGACTTCGGGCGGCCCCGGAACAGAAGGCACGGAAAGGGTCGGTGTTGCCACGATTGGAACCGCCACGGTCGGTGTCGGTGTCAATTGAACATTAGAAGCCGGTCCCAGTACGGGAGCTTCTATCCGAGCCTTGGCCTTTTCTGTATAGAACGCCAGTTCCAACCGAGTGACGGTCTTCCCTTGATCCAAGACCTCTTGATCCTGAGGATCCAAAAGACCGTATCTTTCCAAGTTCTTGACCCGTTGGTAAATCGGTTGATCCGGGTCAACATTCTCCGCGGGATTAGCCCAAAGAATTAGTGTTCCTGAAAAAAGGAAACATAAACATAGAAAAAACCGGTTGAAAATGATCGGGAACCTAAGGTTCAAAAGTAACCCCTGAATTTTGTTTTCCAAAAAAACAATCAATTCAACTGATCAAAAGAACTCGATCTCATCCGCCCAAAAGTCGACATTATACTTGCCCGGATTATTGTCGGCGCTATGGTCCCATTTGATGCTCATGAACTCGGTCAAGTGATCGATTAAGTCCGGCGGAGTCACCGGCGAGCCCCAACCCGCCAATCTTTTGGCCTCTGCGAACGGCAAAACTCTTTGCACCCAAACATCCGAAGGAGCCATATCCAAACCAAAATGGTTGTAGCAATCGTTTTGACAGGTTCCACCAGCGGTCGTTGGAACGGTCGCTGCGATCGTTATCGAGAAACGCCGTTTGATACAGCTGTCATCCGAGGGGCATTTATAATAAAACCTGATCCCGTCGAATTGGGAAGCGTCATAATATCCGCTGTCCTTGAACTTACCCTCAAGGGTGAACGCCGGATAGGACTTGTCCCCTTTATCGATCAGGGTTCCGAAAATATGGGCCGCCATCTTGGTACCGTTCGCTCCACCCGAAACAACAAAATCAGGGCTGATCGTATTTCCGGCGTAAGAGTAGTCGATCCAAGAACCAGAGGAGGCGCCGTAAAGTTTCGAATTCATGTTCTTGGAGCCATCATCAAAATTCGTGATCATTTTGGCTTCCGCGGGTACATTCACTTTGGGTTTGCTACTGGCGGGATTCACCAAACCGACCCGCATGGATGCGTTCTTGGAACCATCGTTGACGAAAACAGCGCCGCAACCGACAAGGAAGGAAATTCCAATGACCGCCAAACCGAAGGAAGAAATAATTTTCGAGGACATAAAACCTCTTCAAGAAAATTGGGCGGACAAGCGTGACAAAGCCTCGGTATTTTACTAAAAAGCCAAGAAAGCTGTTATCTTTTTTTCAAGTAGACCCATGTTAATTTCTTTAAAAAAAGGGACCATTTTTGAAGGAGCTTTGTCTAAATGGTTATACCGTTAAATCCCGGCAAGGCAATGAAGTATCAACGGCAAAAGCGTTTTTCCTGACTTTGTTCACTGAGTCACCATAAGAACGTTCAATTGGAATTACTAAAAGAATCATTTTGATCCGACGTCGGTGTTTCTTGCTCCGGAGCGGTATCCGTCTTTTTCATGGCGGCTCCAGGAGGAAGCCCTTTGATATAAGCGAAATCAAAGGCTCTCATAGAATCACCTGGTTTTTCTAACATCACAGCGGCCATATACCGATTATCCCTCTCGGGGTGAGGCTCCCGCGGCATATTAATAAAGAGACTCTTGACCCTGACCATATTCCCAGCGGGTACGTCAAAGGGCCCCACGGTGGCCAATTCATGGAAAAAGTTCTTGGAAGTATCCAATTGGTGCAACATGACCCCCTTTAAGTCTTCCGGAGAATGGTTTCGGATCTCGACATTCAATGGGACTGGTACTCCCACTGGCGCTTCGGTGGGAGCCCAAAGATTCACATCCACAGGCGATAGACCTTCCGCCTGCTGGAGGACAGAGAATGCCTTGCCGCCCGATATTGCCCATTCCATGCTCGAATAGGGTCCCCGGATCCCCCATACGATCCGATAAAGGTCATGCCAGAACATCCCCAGATTGGCGTTGACCGGGAACCAGTTCCGGAAAGTTTCAATCTCACGGTTGTACAACTCCTGTGGACCGGGGGGGTTCAAGTTCTTTTGGACCCAGTTGAAATCGACCATCTCGCCCATCGCGTACATGCCGTTATCCCTCGCCAAATACTCGGGCCATTGCTGTTTCATGGCATCGATATGCTCTCGGGTTCCCTCATAAAGCATGATCTGGTTAAAGTTGACCCCGGCGTCAATGAACATGGCCGGATCTTGTCCATGTTGATGCCCCATCTGCCAACCTAAGGTAAATGTGAAGACAGGTTTGGACATCTTGGCCTCATCCAATATGCTCTTCAAAGCCAGCGCCACCCGATGGGCCCTCCACCATTCGAAGAGCGACACAACCTGTTTATTTTCCTTCAACTCGACAGTGCGGGCCAGCCAATGAATCCGATCCTGTTTAGACATGCTCCAGAAATCAGTGGGGCCAGGCACATTCAGATCCTTGACGAACTGGTCCACCATTTCATAACCCGCGAACCCTGTACGAACATAATCCAGACCCACCATATCCACCAGAGGATCTTTATCCATCATTTTCAAGAAATCGATAATATCCGATCTGCGCTTCTTGTCCTCCAGGGAGATAAAACGAGTTTGAATGACCTCATCCGTGTCAGGATCGTACCCCATCGAGAATTCATAAGGAGCCTGCTGCCACCCGTCCCCCATGACCTTGAAGGTCGTCATATAACTAGCGAACTTCATGCCCGCGTCGTGGGCTTCCTGCGCGTAACGGCGGCCCGCTTCCAAATCCATTTGGTTATAAGGAAAATCCCTCGACTGCAGATGGTCCCAGATAGAGGTTTGGCCCATCAGATCACAAAAAATATTGGCCCCCATGAATTTGGCCCATTGGATAGCGTTCGCGGTATTGGAGGAGTTGCTTCCATCCAAGGCAGGCACCCCCCCGTTGACCAATTGCTTCCCTCCTTCCATAGTTAAAGCGGCATACCCGGGATATAGACCTTGGGGCTTCAATGGGGGAATAGTGAAAGCGGACTCGAAGGTCTTCGGACTCTTCCAGCCGGAGGAAGAAATGATCACTTCCGCTATATAGGTCCCGGGCTTGGGGTTGTAAGGAATGGGCCAATTCCCAAGCAACCGCTTGCCGGCCATATCCTTTTTCAAGTAAAGCTTGACCCTTCCATCCACCATAGAGACTGGTTCTCCATCTCGGTAAACCTCCACCATGGCGTGCATATCAGAAAAGGATGACTCATCGTGGGGATTGACCCTTACTTCAAAAGGAACCATTTCGTATCTCAAGAAATTTCTGGTCGGCATAACAGCGATCACATCAGGGATCATCTGTGAAACCGTCGGGATCAACATGGTGGTATTGGCGGAAGATGAGGATAAAGTCGCTTTTGCCCAATAAGCTCCTCCTCCGAGCAAAAACACCACAATAAGTGCCCAACGAAACTTGTTGGAATTGAAAAGAACAGGCATAATCCATTTTTTTGAAATGCGTGGGGCTGGAGCTTCCAGTTCGATCGGTAGGGAGGACCTAAGAATGGTTTCCGCAGTAACCGGCGGAGGAAGAGCCATAGGCAACACGGGTTCAACGAAAGATGTGTGTTTTTCCTCGGATATTTCCTCTGTTTTCTGAGTTTCCGCCAAAGGCAAGGGCAGGGTTGTTTCAGATTTTTCGACCTGTTTTTGTTTAACTTCCAACGGCTCAACCGGGGCCTTTTGTTTTATCTCATTTAAAATTTCCGTTTTCAGGATTTCGGACTTTGGCAATGTTTGGTCTAGCTCGATATTTTCCTTTGAATTTTTTTCCTCTTCACTTGGCTCGATGCCCACAAAAAGACGAGGTCTTTCCCGTTCTTCCTCTTCCATAACATCCATTGCTATTTTAGTTTCGAAATATTCATCCAGAACCGATGAGGCTATTGGCTCAATGGGTTCCACTTCCCTCTGGGGTTGAATTGGGGGTTCAATTGGATCCGTTTTTCTGCGGGCAGGGAGCTTAAAACCTCGGATGATCTTGACCACCCCGAGCGTGCGATTCCCTGCCCACTTACCCGCGACAGCTGCTTTCCTTACTAAAAATCCCAGAGAAGACCCGATCCCTCGTACCGCCGACGATCCAATCGTCTTGGATCCCATTACCGTCTTTTTGACCATTGGTCCCAACCGGTCTTTGGCCTGGAAGATCAGTTTTTTCCCGTTTTCCACTATCGTCCCAAACACACGGGAAGCCCCCTCCCGGAATGCCATCAACTTGGAGGAAATATTCAAGGAAAGAGGAACGGGAGGCTTGGGAAGTCGGAAAGGCTCCGGTTTTTTCTCCCCAGTTCCTAACAAAAGGTCCTGAGGCATTGGCGCGGTTCGGGTGAGCTTCACCACAGTTTCCACATGGTAGGTCTGAGGGAACATATCCAAGGGCTGGGCCCAATCCACCATGTAGCCATGCTTGGTCAATAGGGAAAGATCCCGAGCCAAAGTGGAAGGATCGCAGGAAACATAAACCAACCGCTCCGGATGGAACGCGGTTACCCGAGCCAAAACTTCAGGTAATACCCCTTTTCGGGGCGGGTCCAATATGACTCCATCGACCCGAGTTAGTCCCTTTTCCTTCAACCCGATCAATACCTGGGAAACATCCCCTTCCAGAAAGTCGATATTCTCTTTATTGTTCAACCCTATATTGACTTTAGCGTCCTCGACCGCCGCTCCCACTTCTTCGATACCCACGACATAATCGGCTTGATCGGAAACCGCCATGGCCAATGTTCCTATGCCGGAATAAAGATCGAGCAGTGTCTCCCATTTTTTCTTACCCTCAGGTTCTCCTAAGGCTTCCCGAACCACCGCGTGAAGGATATCGGCTTGTAACGTGTTCACTTGGAGAAACGATTTCAGCGATACCTTGAGTTTCAAACTGTCCAGGATTTCGAAATAGTGATCTCGACCAGCCAAAAGGCGTGTGGTGGATCCGAAAACGATATTCGTCCTGGAGGGGTTGATATTTTGAACGACCCCCACCAATCCAGGTATCTCCTGCATGAGTTCCTGGGCAAGCCGAGGAAGTATCTCGTTGAGAGGTTCGTGAGTTTGAGTGGGTTTCTGAACACGTTCCTCGGGCACCTCTGTGCGTGTCACAAAGGAAAGGATCAACTCACCCGTTTTAACCCCATGTCGCACGGCCAGATGTCTCAGGAATCCTGTGTGCTTTTTTTCTTGGTAGGGAGTCAACCCGGAACGGTCGATCTTTTGGAGGACTTTCTGGATCAAATCATTGATCGGGTCGCCCTGTATGGGACAGCTTTGATAGGGGATCAGATGGTGAGAGCGGGGTTCATATATACCGGAAATGAAGTGACCTTCCCTCATGGACAAAACCGGCATAGCCTTGTTGCGGTAGCCATAGGGCACGGGAGAAGGCAAACAGGGCTGTACGGTCAAATCGGGCAAGTGGCCGATCCGTTGGAACGCGTCCACCACGAATTGGCGTTTGGTCTGGAGTTGACGGGGATATTGAATATGCTGCCATTGGCACCCGCCGCATTCCTCGAAAATAGGACAGGGAGGCGCCACGCGATCCGCCGAACGCTTTAATAAATCGGTGATTTCGCCGATGGCGTAATGGTCCTTCACCTGGGTGATCTTGATGGTCACCCTTTCGCCGGGCAAACCCCCCGGAACAAAAATGGCGAAATCCTGATAACGTCCGACCGATTCCCCGCCGAAAGCCAGGGAAGAAATCTCGATCTCGATGACATCTCCGGTATGGACAGGTTTTATGACTTTTGTGCTCATTCAAACCTTTGAAGTGGGTTTTCCTGATTGGAAAGCCGACTTGGACTTTGAACCTTGAAACAACTTATTAATTGATTATTGAATCGGTTGGTGAGGCGCGAAAATCTTCCGAGAATCAACGCTAGAATGAATCCGACTCTTTTCCGGAACATCCACCCGACTACCAAGCCCTTAACACATTGGACATTTTAACGATATTTTAAGGCGGGGCAACCAGCATTGACGTGTGTTATACTTTTGTTCTGCTCGATCGTCCCAATAAATCTTGTTCACAAGACCAATCGGGAGCGCTTTTATCAAGTACCTCCATTGCTTTCTCCTTATTCTAATCGTTTATCCCACAATAACCCTGGGTTCCGAGATCAGGGTCGACTCGACCGGAGGATTGACCACCATCCTGACCGATGAAACGGCCAACTTGGACCTCTTTATGGACGGCAACCCCGCCGGACTCATCCTATTGGATACCCATGACCGATTGGATTTAGCCTGCCAATGGGATTATTCCAACGCCCAACCAGTCACCACAGGTTCAACCCAGAAGACCTTCAGTACCCTGCCCCGCTTATCCGACAACGATAATATTCATTATGAGGGTTGGATCGCATTTCCCAAACCCCATTGGGCGTTCCAAATCGCTGAAGATTTTAATTATTCCCAGGGACAACCCTACCGGTTCTCCGATAGTTCCACTTCCCAACAATACCGAAGCCTTCTCCGTACCGCTTATGATCTTGGTCCCTTCTGCGTGGGATTGGATATCACGAATATCGAACAGGACGCTACCTACGACCCTGGTTTATTTGACAACAACGTGGGCATTCGGTCCGGCAACAGCGGTCAAAATCAAACACTCCTCAAGATGGGAGTCATCGCCACTTTTCCCGAGAATCCTCCCGCCGATGCCCCGCGTTGGCGGATCGGGGGCGTTTGGGCCAGCCAGGTGGGCGGCAACGCCCAGAACCTGAATGCCCAGCTATATTATCTTGGTTCCAATCCTTTTTCCGTGGGACAGGTCACGACCTATACGAACGATCAGATCTTCGGGTCGGAGATCCTCTATGAAATACCCCACCGCTTGATGGTGCGGATCACCTGCATGGTGAACGACACAAGCGCCGATTTCGCCCAAACCGTTTCTCAGTCCTCTGTTTCCTTCGTCCAGATGGGCGCCTTCCCCTATACCAACGATCAATCCGTAAGCTTGACCGGAGCCTTTCGATCCACCTTTCCCCTTTCCGGTCAGGAAAACTTAAAACTGGGCGGCAGCCTTTCGGGCTATTTCTATAACGAGGATTTATTGAACGAAAATCAGTCCGTTTATGACAACCAAAACAAACAGTGGATCGGTTCCTCGTTTGGGGTCGGGCTAGAAGCCATACACGATTACGCCTTCGGACTTCAATTCAAATCTCAAACCTATTTAGTGGACAAATCGGCCGCCACACAGACCACTACCGCCACCCTTAACGATTACAACTATTACCAATTGGCTTTAGGTGGGGAAAAATGGCTCTCCGACACCTTCGCCTATCGGATGGGTTTAACCGCTGAGGAGGATGTATTCCGTAGTGGTCCGACAGCCCAATCCTTGAACACCAGCATCGATACAGGGTTAGGGATCGAGGAAGTCAAATGGGCCGCGGATTTTAAATTCATGGCCGGACAGATCATTGACGTGAACAACTCTACCAACACGACCGGATATATCGGGGCGGAACTTTCAGGTACGGTTTTCTTACAGTAAAATAGGCCCCGCTCAAAACAGACTTATCCCAAGAATGGAATAAATCTTTCATTTATCTTTCAGAGGACAAAAACAGCGCGGGGACTATTTTTTCTTGGCGGGAAGCGGGGCCAGATCGCCTTCGAGTCTTAGATAATCCATGAAAATCACCGGAGGCGTGGTTAAGCCTGCCGTATCCACCCAAAAGCTGAAGGAACGGATGGAAGTCAGGTCCAGACGGTTCTTGATCAGTTCATCGAAGGGCACATCGATATTGGTAACCTTCTTGGGGATCAATACCCCCGTGGCCTGATCATCCACAAAAGCCCTGCCGTCGGCGACTTGAATATGCCAAGTCAAGGGCTGATCCTGCGGGTTGAAAACGTCCACCATCAAGTTGCTGTATTCGGACCAATCATAGACATTCAATGGAGTCGGGGAGTTGGTATCCAGGGTAAGGGTGGGACGCCAGTTGTTCCCCGGTGTCGGCGTGGGGAAAAATTGGTTCTCCAAAAGGAATGTGGCTTTCATGGCTTTCTTCCCATGGGTCTGGTTGTCCATGGTGCTTTCCACCTTGACGTATCCGCCCGTTCCCCAATCCAAGTCATAATTGGGGTGCTCAAAATCGTTGATGACCATCACTTTTTTTGTTTCTTTTTTATGCTTGAAACTGCGGGTGATGCCCAGACCCACCATCACGGCGTAAATCAAACCGATCACGACGAGGATACCGATGATCTGCCAGAATCGTTGCATGTAGTTTCCTATATAGAGGGTTTAACCCAAATGGCAAAGTGAAGGCATTGTATCAGCCCTGCGACAGTCCCGCAACTTCCTGCTATCTCCAACCTCATGTGTCCAATCGCTTTGACAAAAGGCACGGCTTCACCGTGAAATCACGCCTTTTTATTCCTTTTCGCTTGGTTATATCTTGGAACCGGAAGATTGCCTAACGACGAGTTTGGTTGGCACCAACAATTGACGAGGTTTCCAATGCTCAGGCGCTTGGATCTTGCTTAAAAGTAGATTCGTGGCTTCCACACTGATGGTCTGATAGTCCTGTCTAATGGTCGTAATGGAATGGGGATGAGTGGAAACTTCTGGGATATCGTCGAAACCGACCAAGGCGATGTCTTTTCCAGGAGTGAGCTTGGCTTTTTCCATGGCCTTCACCGCTCCCAGGGCCATTAAATCGTTGGAGGCGAAAACCGCTGTGGGTGGGTCCTTGAGTCCTAATAACTGGGTCATTCCTTTTTCTCCGGATTCCATAAGGAAATCCCCTTCCACGATATAACCATCTGGGATATGGAATCCCTGCTTTTTCATGGCCAATTGATAGCCGGTCAAACGGTCCGAAGCGTTGCGCGAAGTTTTTTGCTGACCCGTGATGATGGCGATCTTCTTATGGCCGAGTGAAGCGAAATGCTCCACGACCAAGGATGCGGCATGGATATTATCGCTGTCGACGAAGTCAATGCGAGGGTCGTTCGTGCGGTAGCCTATCAAGACGACCGGTACCCGGTTATCCATCATCTCCGCCACTTCCTTCTCGGCAAGATAAGGGGATACCATCAGGATGCCATCCACAGCGTTATGAAAGACCCTGCGGTAGACTTCCTGGGGATCGAACACGCCGGCGATGGTGTTGATCAAAAGTCCGTATTGGTTCTCGTGGACCACGTCATTGATACCGTTCAGTAGACCGACATACCAGGCGCTCGCAAGGTTGAACTGATAACCCGACCAGGAAAAAAAGACCTCAATGACATTGGTCTGCTTGACGACCAAACCCCGGGCAATGGGATTCGGCTTGAAGTTCAGTTCGGCGATAGCCTTCAAGACCTTTTGCCGGGTCTCTTCCAAAACATTGGGATTGTTGTTCAGCACTCTTGAGACCGTGGAAATGGATACCCCGGCTTTTTGCGCAACATCATAAATAGTATTGACCGTCGCCATGGTTTTTTCCTGTTCAACTGAAAGTGAAAATACTCTCAGTGTTTGGTTTTAAAAGGACATCTTGTAATTTTGCACGCTTTCATACGCTTTCATCCCAACCCGCAAATCTGGCCTTAAGTATTGCCTGAACTTAAAAGCGGGGTACAAAGCGCTTTCACAAAGACTGAATAGACCTCAAAACACCAACTCAACTTTGTCTTTTGTTTCCTCTGGGAAGAGAGAATAAAAGCGTCTTCAGTTGAGATTATACTCCCAGTTCCCTTGTATACAGGTAGTCCTTTTTCATTTTCAGGTTCGATCCTGAAAAATTTTTTCCCTCCATTTAAAACCCTTAATTTAACGAGCCCCCAAAACACTCGGTCAACTTCCCTCTTCAGCAATGACCGTCTCCGTCATGGACGGGAGGGTCGCCCTGTTGTTAGAATCCACCGAATCCATGGGTAAAGGAAAAACATGAGCGTCTTCTTAAAGGCCGCCATCCAAGCCGCCAAAATAGCCGGGAAGATCCAAAAACAGTTCTATGGGCGGACCATCGACATTCAATTCAAATCCAAGAACCACCTTAACCTGGTAACCGAAGTGGACAAGGCCTGCGAGAAACAAGTCATGTCCTTCCTTCAGAAACGTTTCCCGGCCCATAACTTCTGGGGAGAAGAAGGAGGGCAACAAAAAAACAACTCCCATTACACCTGGTTGGTCGATCCCCTGGATGGCACCACCAACTACGCCCATGGTTATCCTTTCTTTTGTTGTTCCGTGGCTTTGGTCAGGAATATGAAACCATTGGTAGGGGTTGTTTATGACCCCATGCGGGACGAGTGCTTCGCTGCTGAAAAGGGCCACGGCGCGACCTTGAACGGAAAGAAGCTAAGGGTTTCCCAAACCGATCGGTTGGTGAACAGCCTGCTCTGCACTGGGTTCGCTTATGCCGTCCGCGAGACCCATTACAATCTGGATAACTTCAAACAGTTTATCCTGAGATCCCAAGGGGTTCGGCGGGATGGCTCAGCGGCTCTTAACCTGTGTTATTTGGCGGCCGGAAGGTTCGAGGGTTTTTGGGAAAGGGGTATTCAGGCCTGGGATATGGCCGCCGGAGTTTTGATGATCCAGGAAGCCGGAGGCAAGGTAACGGATATCAGCGGAAAACCTTTTGACCTATTGGCCCAAAACGCGTTAGCCAGTAACGGGAAAGTACACCCCCTGATGTTTAATATCCTGAAGAACGGAAAAGATGAGAAACGGTGGGCCTCTAAGTTCGCGAAATTGTTCTAGAATTTTCCCGGCTATGATCGTGACCCTGTCATTCGGTGACCAAGTCAGCCTAGTAAGACAGAAGCTCCTATGGCGACCCCCAGCTTCTGGGCGGCGTTCCCTCCATTGATGGAAATTTCCAAATGGCCGGTAGAACCAAAAAGAGCCACAACGGTCCCTCTTTTGACCTCGGCATAATGGGTCGCCAGGTTGAGGACCACGGTCTTGCCGATCCTCAGTCGGAAAGTTTCCGGTATGTGTTTTTTTTCAAGATTGGTGATCAAGTTTCCGAAACGGTCCACCCACAGGACCTCACCCATCCATCGGTTGGATGGCTTGAATGGTTTGGGCATCTCGCGCCAAACCCAATGGTTCATCTTCTTACCCAGTTTAGCGAGAGGTGTTCCTTTGGCCAAATGGCCGGTGACCGGGGCGAAGATATCCCGCCCATGGAACGTTGAACTAAGATCGACGAGTTGGTATTTCCTTTCCGTAAGTTCCACCGCCCTATCGATTCCCCATTCCTTCAAAGCCGCGGAGAATAACCCGTTGTCCGGCCCGACGAAATAATGGCCCTTGGATTGGATCGCGATGGGTTTTCGGGTGCTTCCCACCCCCGGATCCACCACAGCCAGATGGACCGTACCCTTGGGGAAATAATCAATGGAGCTTTTCAGCAGGAACGCTCCGGCCATGACAGCATGGGGAGGAACTTCGTGGGTCAGGTCGACCAGTTGGGCCTCGGGACTAATAGAAAGAAGGACCCCTTTCATGATTCCCACAAAGGGGTCTCGGGAACCAAAATCAGTCAACAAGGTAACGATGGGACGATTCATAGATTGGGAACCTCATACGCATTTAAAGATGATCTGTTGCGGATCCGGGGATCGATCGGGTAACTGAATTAAAGTCTTATTTCTTGCTGTCCCGCATGCGGATCTTTTCAGCCCACAGGTATTTATCCAATCTCATCACATCCTGCCGATTGACCGCCAATATCTTGATACCGGCTCGGAAGGTCGACCCCATGGCTCCCGCGGCTTCCTGTTCCATCCTGACCACCTCCGCCAGAAGGGTCAAGGGCACCGGGTAGGTTGGGAGATAGAGATGGATCTGGAGGGCGGCATCGGCCGGAAATTCTTCCTGTCCGACCAACGCCATACCACCCATGGAAAGATCTCTGGTAACGGCATGAAGAACAGCTGATTTCTTGGAAAGATCGGGGAGACGGTCAGCCGTGGAATCCCGATAGGCGGGATCGTTCAAGATAGCGACCAATTCCTCTTTGGGCACAACAATGAAAGTAACTTTGACGGAGGCGTCCACACGCTCGGACTGGCGTTTTTCCATCCAACCCGTTCGTAGCGTCATGCGAAACTCCCCGTTCTACGGCTTCCAGTTGATGCAGGAGGCCGGACAACCATCCATGGCCTCTTGGATCTTTTCTTCCGAGTCTCCTTGAGGGTTGTGGACCTCCGCCAATCCGTCGGAGGTCATCCGAAAGACATCCGGGGTCATCGCCACGCAGGATTCGCAGCCGGTACAATCTTTCTGATTCACAAAAACGATCCGGGCTGTTTTGTTGTTTGGGCTCATAAGTACTTTCTCATTTTTAGATTTGAACTCGGAAACTGGTGCTGACCGCCAGATCGGTCCCGTTGGTTTCCCCGACGACCGCCCAGTGAAGTCCCTGTCCGAAATCGATCCCAAAGACGGCTTTGGGTTCCAAGATAGTGGGTACCCCTACGGTATTTACATTCACGGTAACATTCGTGGGTGTTCCAATCACTGTGTTACTGGAATCGGTCACCGTCTCCAGGACCGTTCCGGTCACTTTGGACGTGATGGTACCTGAATTCCTCTGAAAACCTATCCCGGCGAATGGATAAGCTACCCCAAAGTCCTTGCCCACCAGTATCTTCGCCCCAAAACTTTTCACGTTCCAATTAAGGGCGTAATTGGTACTGCCCGCCAGGGTATCGTTGTAGGTGCTGCCGCCATCCACATAACTAGCGCTTTGAGTCACGTTCGTGTTCAATCCAAAGCTACCGCTAATTGTATCCCAACTGACACCCACTGTCACGGTAGGCAGGTTCGGCGCTTCAATGATGCGGTATCTTAAGTCTAAACCCATTCCGTTATATTGACCTGAGAACCCCGCTTCCGGAACATTGACCGTGGGAAGATATGTGAACCTCAATCCAAAATCCAAACCGTTAACGAGCCCAACCCTTCCCGTCACTACGGGAAAAGGCGCGGGGATCTGTGACGGGATATTCACGTTCGAGGAAGCGACCAATGCCTGCAAGGGAATATTACCCAAACCGCTTATGTTGATGAAGTCCGCCCCCACCCCGATACCCACTTCCACTTTTGGCCCTCCCAGGATGTCGAACACAGTGGGCGGAGTATTCCATCCCAATGTAGAGAATAGACCCATGCTTTTTGTGAATTGGCCATTCACATAATTGGACAAAACTTGATAGTCCGAGGTCATATTACTGATGAAATCGGTGTTAGCGTCTGCGAACGCCATTCGGGGAGAAACCGACAAAAGGAAAAACGCGAAGGTGATTGGAAGTGTTTTTCGGATCAATGTTTAACCTTTCACCAGCCCGATCCTGTTTCAGCCCATATAAAAACTGAGCTAGTTTAATTCAGACCCTAATGATCGGATCCAGATGCGGTCTGGAGGGCTATATTAAGAAGATAAAACAACTCTCTTTAGTAATTTAAGGGATGAAATATAAAATTGAAAGGATTTAAATAACCGCCTGCTTTCTTCGAATTTCACCTTTTTGGAGCTCTCATGCGTTGGCCCGATGGCAACCTGGTTTTAGGGGTTTTTCAAGAACGACTCCACCGTTTTGGCGCCATGGTGACCGTAAAGGGAAAACAGGAATATTGCCATGTGACCAATTCCGGACGCTTGCGTGAACTCCTCTTCCCTGGCGCAACGGTAGCGCTGGTGGACCATGGGCGTCCCTTTCAGAAACCCTTTCGGAAAACCCGTTATGCCTTGCGTCTTTCAAAATATCGGAAAAAATGGGTTTGCATTGAGGCCAACACGGCCCCCCGGCTCTTATGGGAAAGATGGAAAAAAGGTCTGGTCCCACCGCTTACAGATTATGACGAACTTAAAGCGGAGGTTCCTCTGGACGCCCACACCCGTTTTGATTTCAGAGGATACAACTCGAAGACTGGAGAAACCGCTTGGATCGAGGTGAAATGCGTGACCCTGGTGAAAGATGGGCGCGCTTTCTTTCCTGACGCGCCCTCCACGAGGGCATCCAAACATTTAAGGGAATTGATGAAACTCTCCCATCGGCCCAGGACCAAATGTTTCGTTTTCTTCATTCTCCAGAACCCCTATGGGCTCTCGGTTTCTCCAATGGATGACACCGATCCATTGTTTGGGCAAACCTTGCGGAAAACCGCTCGGTCAAAAGTCATCGTGAAAGCGTTCCAGACCCAAATCGACCTAAGAGGGGCGAAACTTATGGAGGAGGTCCCGGTTTTACTGTAACCCGCATTTGACGACCCGGCCGTTACCGCTATCCGTGATGTAGAGGTAACCCTTGGCGTCGATGGCCAAGCCCGTGGGGCTGTTGAGTCCAACCGACTGGGAACCGTTCGGATTTACGACCACATTATTATTACTAGATTGATTGAAGGCCATGATCCGGTTATTTCCGCTATCAACCACCACCACGCCGCCCGTGTCCAACTTCACATCCGTCGGGAAGTTCAATTGTCCCACCGCCGAACCAGTGGTGCCCAATGTGGAATAGGTGCCGTCAAGCGTATTCAGCTTGACGATCTGATCATGGTTGGCGTTGGCGATATAGAGAAAATTGTTCGAATCGACGGTCATTCCCAATGGGATGGAGAATATCCCGTTGGTCGGGCCGCTGTTACCCCAAGTCGACACGATGCTCAAACCCGCGGAATACTTACGCACCAAGCTGTAATCCGAAATATAAACACTCCCATCGGTCCCGATCGCGATCCCCATGGGACTGTTCAAAATCCCGCCGTTATTAGCGCCAGGGGAGAATTTGTTGGTCACGGTCCCCGCGGGATTCATGATGACGACATTATCATTGGAAGCGTCAGTTACATAAACATTGCCCGATGGATCAAGGGCGATATCAAAAGGCTGGGCGAACAATGATCCGCTTCCGCTGTTTTGGGCAAATGGCCCCAGATAGGTTCCATCCGCTTTGTACTTGAAGACTTGCAGATTACCGGAATCCACCACATAAATATTCCCTGTACTGTCGATCGCGATCCCTGCCGCGTTGTTGAACTGGACACCTGTGGTCTCGGTCCATTGGTTCATTAAGGCCAGGGACAAGGTCGTTGGGCCGGAAGGGGTTGGTTGGGATGAAGCCTGGGTTGTAGTCGCGGGGGAAGAGGGCGAAAGGTTTTTCGCGCATCCAATGGGTAACATCAACAAAACCAGCAGTAATAGGAGCAAACCAGCTGACATTTTCATTTCGTTCCCCTTTTCGAATCCATTAAGTTGGGTTTTTTCTTTCATTTGGTTTTTCATGTCCCGCCTCTCTCTTACCTATAGAGAAAGCATTGATGATGCCAAAAGAAATGAATGAATAACCTTGATGTAAGCGCTTTTCCTGATGGAAAAAATAATGATCTCCGGGTTAAAAAGGACTCAATGGGTAAGAGTTACCCAAGGGTTGATAAGTGATTTTTGGTTGGTTGAGTGGATTTTATTAAACCGAGTGGAAAACTTATTTTTGAAACCGCTTAGGCTTGGACCGCGAATTCCTCAACAAAATGTTTTCGTACTTCATCATCCAAAAGGTAACAATCGGGACAATCCTGGATATGTTTTTCGATCCATTCGACTTGGGTCTCAGGTAAAGTTCCCTGGATGAATTGGCGGAGGGAGTTGTGTATTTGACGGCAATCCATAGTTCCTCGCTTTTTGATCGGGCTCGGCAAAGCCCGAATTGTTTCCTCAACAGACTTATAAAATACTCTTCAGTTATCCCTTTTCCCAGACAAGAAGTGGTAATTTTGCTTCAACGTAAAAACGCTTGGAACACTGGGGTTTTTCAAGAGCCGTTAAGGTGGGGATTAAACAATTCATGGCATCGATCTGGGGATTTTACACTTTTTCTAACTAGCGCCTTCTTGAGACTCGGAGCTCTTTTCTTCCAGTTTTGCCTCGACTGCCTGCCGGGCTCCTTGGACGATCTCCCTCAACTCTTTTTCAACGTCCTTTTCGATGCGGTTCAGGAACTTCAACACATACTGGGAACGAAATTGTCCTAACGCCTCAATGGCGGCTTTCCGGACAAGGATCGTCCGATCTTTCTTCCCTTCCAGGAATTTGTAATTCTCCGCCCATTCCACTAGCGAGTTGATGGAAAAGGGCTCTTGCAGGGCTCCGAGAACCGCGCAAGCTTGGATCCAAAAATCCTCTTTTCCAGGAACATCCGGAGGGAATAATTTGACCGCCGCGATGATATTGCGAGAATCCCCTTCCAACGCCATCTTGGGCAATAGATTCATGGCCCAAAGCGCCACTTCTTTATTTGGCGCCTCTAAAATATGGAGGAGCAACGTTCGATATTCTTTTTTCTCCCAGAATTCGATGATCTCAAGGATCTTGACCTGGGCTTCCGGTTTGAAGGTTTCCCAATAGTTCAGGAAATAAGCCGCCATGGATTGGGGAGGGGGCACTTTTCTGAAGATGTCCAGGAATTGGTCCAATTTATCCGAACCCTGGTTTTCCTTGAGCCATTGCTCATAGACCGGTATGCCAGCAGTCTCCATGTTATTTAACCAGCCAACCGCCTTTTTCCATTCCGGGTTGGCTACCTCGGTTTGCAATACCTTTTGCATCAGGAAAGGGGTCGTCAAAAAGTGAAGCGTCGTGAAAAGTTTCGACAAGTTCTCCTTCTCGGCGTCATTTTCAAGGTTCTTCGCGTAGAGGCTTTCCCATTGGGCGTGCGTGAACACCGTTCCAAGAACGGCTTTCGCTTCCGTGTCCTGTTTCTCAAATACAGGGGAGCTCTTTTCAGAGAGCAATTTCAGAAGGATCACGGTCTTGAGGAGCTCATCCCATTGGGGATCGGCAAGTTCGGCCGTCAGCCAATTTTGAACGAAGGTCAAGGCTGAACGGTAGTGATCCCATTGGGTGGCGGACGCCAGGAATCTTCGGATATTTCGAAAAGCTTCCAATTGCATGCCCCTCGGGACCTTGTTCCACGGGAGTCGGCCCAAGTGCCGTAAAGCGATCGCCTTAACATTCTCCTCCCCTGATAAAAGGATCTTCCATAACGCTTCCCAAACCTTTTCCAATCTTTCCAGTTCATCCGGATTGATCAACCGGGTCAATCGGCCGGCGACCTGGGATTCTTTCTCTGGATCCGTCAAAGGGGAAAAATCCCCGTTATCAAACGCGGTAAGGATCGGATCGGTCTCGAAAAGGGTCAACCGGTCATCGCTGGTATCCACCGCGCTGTCCATATCCCCGCCCATACCCCCGGAACCAAAACCACCCTGGTCCCCCAAGACCACTAGTTTTTTGATCATTTCCTCCATGCTCATCTGGACATTCTCGATATCGGTCGGCTCCTTGACCTTAGCCAATGTCTTTTTAAGACTTAAAAACCCAGACATGATCTCCTGCCATTGGAAGCCCAATCCAGGACCGCTGCCCATTCCACCACCCATGCCATTTCCCGGGCCACTTCCTGAACCGCTTCCGGAACCTCCTCCCACGCCCACACCTCCGCCCATCCCGCTTCCGGAACCGCCGCCAGGTCCCCCCAACCCCAATCCCGAACCATGACCCATTCCCGCCAGACCGTCGATCAGCCACCCCCCCATGTTATCGACCATTTTTTTCGCGACTTCCCGTTTGTTGTTCTCTGGTTTCACTCTGGAGAATATCTGGAGGAAATATTGAAGGGCTTCCAAAGCTTCCTGGAGATTGTCTTCCCCTTCCAATTCCGAACCGACCGGGACCACTTTTTCCCCATCCTTGATGGCCACGAAGACTTTCTCGTTAAGAAGGACATGTTCGACTTTTTTCTGTTCCAGAGCCTGGAATATGGTGGTTCCGGGGGGCAATCCCTTGGGTTTCAGGAGCATGAAGAATTCCCGGATCTCCGAGGAAGATACCCCTTTCGCGAAGGTGACCCCATGGATCTTATGGGTCAGGAACAGGTCCTTGAGCATGTTGGTGGAACCCGTGGCCTTCTCATTGAGGGTCATTCCTTCCACTACCAGTCGGCCTTCCGATTCGCCGAAAGAGACCGATGGGATCGTTTTGAACAATTCCTCAAGAATATTTAAGAATTTATCCAGGGACTGCTGGGACATGGCGTTATCGGAGGCGTATAGGAAAAAATTTGAAAGAGCGACTCGCATCTCACGGACGGCGATGGAAGCCAATTGGATCTGTTCAGGGCTTAACAAAGGGACTTCCTTGAGTTTGGATTCTGATCATTTTTATTATAATCAGAAATACTCATCGGGACCCCTAAAACACACCAATAGTTGAAAACCATCCCCCTTCATTTCCTTGAACTTTTTGATTTTTAGCCATAAAAAAAGGGACCGCCGTAACCGGCGGTCCCTTGGAAGAAAGCAAAAACCTTATTCGTAGCCGTAGAACGAATAGGGAATTTGCTTGGAATCCTTGACCGTGCTGTTGACATACACATTTCCATAGGTGCTGTCATACAACCAACCCGTCGCGGCACCCGTCGGAACGGAGGTCGCGGAGGTCATTGAGACCAACGCGCCTGTGGGACTGATCGATCCTACCACGAACGCGCCTGTCACTTTGACTGGCGAGATATTGTCCAAATATTTGCTAAAAGCGTAACCCGTGAAGGATTGTAAAGTGGACGGCCACACACCCTGGGTATCCCCATAGTAAATGGAAGCCGCCGACTTGATACTACCCAAGTTACCCTTAGTAGACCCTTCGCGTGATTTTTCCAGCATCTGGGCGAAACGAGGAATGGCGATGGCCGCCAATATCCCGATGATCGCCACAACGATCATCAATTCGATCAAGGTGAACCCTTTCTGCTTTAAACGGGACATAAAGCACCTCCTGATTAATTACTGATTGAACTATCCACAACCCAAAAACGACCGGCCCCTAACCCTCTACTCGGGCAAGCCAAAATCCCCTTATTCGTACCCGTAGAACGAATAAGGGATCTGTTTGGAGTCTTTGACCGTGCTATTGACATACACATTTCCATAGGTACTGTCATAAAGCCAACCCGTCGCGGCTCCTGTCGGCACGGAAGTCGCGGAAGTCATCGATACTTTCCCACCAGTTGGGCTGATGGATCCAACAACAAATGCTCCAGTTACTTTGACAGGAGAAATGTTGTCCAAATATTTGCTGAATGCGTAACCGGTAAAGGACTGTAAGGTCGTCGGCCAAACTCCCTGGGAATCCCCGTAATAGATAGAAACCGCTGATTTGATACTTCCCAAATTTCCCTTGGTTGACCCTTCGCGTGATTTTTCCAGCATTTGCGCGAAACGTGGGATGGCGATGGCGGCCAATATCCCGATGATCGCCACCACGATCATCAGTTCGATCAAGGTAAAACCCTTCTGTTTCAAACGTTCCATAAATCCTCCTAGGTTTTCAACTTTTAGAATCTTCCCGCCCGACCCAGGCGGTCCTGCCGGACCCAAAACCAACCCTATCTTTAACTCAAAATTAATGCTTATTTTTCCAACTGTTTCATTTCGATTTTCTGGGATCGAACATCGTTCTTCTGACTTGTTCCAGTTCCTTTCACGATGACCGTGGAAGAAACATTGCTGGCCTTTGGAACCCTGTCTCCCATCGCCAGGAAAATGGAATAAACCACGATCAGTAAAAAAAGGATCAATAACAGATAACGTTTCATTCGGTCTCCCGAAAGGGCAGTTTCGGCGTTGTTCATATTCTCATTTAAAGCATGGACCATGCCAGCTTAACCAGGACGATTTATTGGGTTTTTGAGGCATTAGGAAAGTACACCCGCATAAAAAACGACGCGGTTGTCACTATTTTCATGCGGGTCTTGGAGAAATTAATTTTTGCTTTTTTTGTATTGGGCTGGCTGGATCTTATTTTTTTTGATCAGCGTTTGAAAATTTCTTCGAGCTAATCCCGCTCGGGCGGCCGCTTGCGTGACATTTCCATCACATTCTTTCAGCATCTTAACTAAGTAGGTTTTTTCGAAAACCTTCAATTGGGATCTCTTCGCTTGACGGTAATCGGCCAGGTCCACGGCTATCTCTTCACCCTCGGTCAGGATCAGGTCCTGAGGCGTGATCTCCGGCCCGGAAGAGATCAAGGCGGCCCTTTCCAGAACATTCTTGAGCTCCCGGATGTTCCCTGGCCAATCATGACCCACCAACCATTTCAAGGAATCATTCGAAAGTTTTTTCGACCCTTTCCCCTTTGACGATTGCTTCTCCAGGAAATAATTGGAAAGCGCTTGAATATCCTCAAGCCTTTCCCTCAAGGGCGGCAGGTGAAGGGTCAAAACCGAAAGTCGATAGAACAGATCCTTGCGAAATGTCTTTTGGGCCACCATATCTTCCAAATCCTGGTTCGTCGCAACGATGACCCGGACCTTGATCTTCCGGGAACGGGTTTCCCCAACGGGCCTTACTTCCCCTGATTCCAGGGCACGAAGAAGCTTCGCCTGTGATTCCATTGGAACTTCCGCGATCTCATCGAGGAATAAGGTCCCACCATCGGCAGCCTCGAATAACCCGACCCGGCTCTCGTTGGCTCCCGTAAAGGCTCCCTTTTTAACGCCAAAAAGCTCCGCCTCGAACAGGCTTGCCGGCAATGATCCTGCGTTCACCTGGATCATTGGGCCAGCGGCGTTAGGGGATTGTTCATGGATGGCTCGGGCCGCCAATTCTTTTCCGACACCCGATTCCCCAGTGATAAGCACAGGGGAATCACTCGGGGCGAATTTTTGGATCAGTTGATGGACTTTCTCAATGGCTTTGGAACGGCCGATCATTGGCCCGGAGGACTGGTTGGATATCTCTTTGCGAAGACGAACATTTTCCATCAGCAACTTTTGCTTTTCCATGGCCTTATGCAGGACGACCTCCAGGTCTTCCTGGGTGAAAGGTTTGGGCAGGTAATCCTCAGCTCCCCGTTTGATGACATCCACCACATTCTTGGTGTTCCCATAAGCGGAGATAACGATCACCGAGGTCTGGGGCCGGATTTTTTTTACCCTTTCCAGGAGTTCCTCCCCCGATAGGCCCGGCAATTTCAAATCCGTAATGATGATCTTGAATTCCGTGCGGGCAATTTCTTCCAAGGCCTTCTCAGCGTCTTCCGCGCAAACCGCCTCATAACCGCTCTTTTCCAGCATGGCCTCAAGCAGGTTCCGAACACCCTTTTCGTCATCCACCACCAGTACTTTTAATTTAGGAGTCATACTTTTCCCCGCTTGTATCGAGAGATCGAGTCTCCGGCCATTCCATGATTATTTTAGCGCCTCGAGGCTTATTTGGCTCTATGCGGATCTGACCACCATGGGCCGAAAGGATGGATCGGCAAAGGGCGAGCCCCAAACCAGTGCCGGTAGGTTTGGTCGTGAAAAATGGCCGGAATATTTGTCCCTCGTTTTTTTTAAGGATCCCCAAACCGTCGTCCGAGATCGTCAACCGATTCGTGTTTTTCACGCGTTTCAGGTCGGCCAAGATCCGCCCACCCTTCGGCATCGCTTCCACCGCGTTGCGCAAGACATTGACCAAGACTTGTTTGAAACGGTCCGGATCCATCATTGCGAGGAAACTGGATTTGTTGACCTTCAACGCGTATTTGCCAGGGTCCGCTCCTATTTGGCCCCAGGTATCTTGAACAAGATCACCCAGATCTTCTTTTTGGATCTTGAGCGTCAGTGGTTTGGCGAAATTCAATAGATCCGCTACCAGTCGGCGGCATCGGTCAGCTTCCCGTTGTATTTCCTGCAACCACTGCCGTTGTTTTTTTCCGGTGGTTTCCTTGGCCAGACCGGCCGCTCCCAGGATCACCGCGATGGGATTGTTCAATTCATGGGCCAAACCCGCTGAGAATTGACCGATCGTGGCCAGTCTTTCCGATTCGGCTAATTTCCGTTCGACACGAAGGGTCCTGGCATAAGCTTTTTCTCTCTCTCGGGTTTGGGTTTTGATCCTCTGGGCCATCTTTCCAATGGCCAGTCCAAGAACCTGCACTTCATCGGTGGGGTTTAATGATGTTAATTTCTTAATATCCAATCGGCCCGAGTCATACTGGCCGACTTCCTTGGAAAGCTGGAGGATCGGTTGGACGAACCGTTGGGAAAGGGTCAGGGCTAAAGCTATGGTCACTATCAAAGCGATCAATAAAAAAAAGGACATGAACCGTAACATCCGGTCAGCGGGCGCGAAACACTCCCCCGCGGGCTCCCGGACCACCACTCCCCAGGATGCGGATTTTACCGTCGCGAATGCCCCCAAGGTGGATACTTCCAACTTATCCGTATATTGGATGATACCTTCCTTTTGACTTTTCAATGCCCGTACCGGAGGATAAGAACTCAGGTCTTCCAATAACCGATATCGGTCCGGGTGGACGATGCAGATACCGTCTTGATTGACCAGGTACGCGTATCCGGTCATCCCGATCCTGGCGGTATTCAGATTTCCAATGGTATGGTTTGGCAGGTAAAGGATGCCGACCAAGACTCCCACAAATCGATCTCCCTGAAAAACAGGGGTACTGATCGCCACCCCCACATTCCCTTCTTGCGTTTTATAAGCGGTAACTAATATGGATCCGCGCAACTCAGAAGCTCTGGCGTAATTCTCCTTCAGGAAGGTACGGGGCGGTAGGTTCTTTTCCTCGAACGCCGCTAGCGCTTTGGCGAACAATCGGCCATCGGGCCGGTAAAGAAGCATGGTATCGAGTAATTCAGTGGAGGTCGTGACCAAGGTCATTTCCCGGACCAGGTCTTGCTTCTGGAGCGAGGTCGTTTCAGGCCTTTTCGAGAATAGTTCCACAGCTGAAAAAGCCCGTGACAACCCCGTCTCCACCTGCCAGGCCAAAGTCTTGGCCAGTACCAATTGAGCCTGCTGGGCTTGGTCCCTGAGCGCCTGGTAGGACTTATAGACCAGATAAGAACCCAATACTCCTGTCGTCAATGTCGAGAGCAGGACGGTTAGAAAGGTGATCTTGGTCTTGAGACTGATAAAACGCAAAGGGTCTCCTAGGGAGGGTGAGGTTTCAATACCCTTCTATTATGTTCAAAGGTGTTTCCGATGGGCGAAAATAAGGATTTCGGGGTAACCCGGCCCCTTTCCGAGGGGCTTCCGATGGACCTCCAGACCTTTCCGATGGACAGAAGCACCCCTTCCGAGGGCTTCCGATGGACCTCCAGGCCTTTCCGATGGACAGAAGCACCCCTTCCGAGGGCTTCCGATGGACCTCCAGGCCTTTCCGAGGGCCTCCGATTGGTGTCCGATAAGCGTCCGGTGGGCACCCGGTCTTTCCGGTGGCTTCCGGTGGCCGGAAAATAATAGTCCGGTAATAGGACAAAACCGTCCGGGGGATGTCCATTAGGCTAATGGCAAGGGTTAAGAGGTGATATCAGAAACCAATTCCTGACCTATTACTTACCCGAGAGCCCAGAACAAGTCGGAGGGCAAAACAGCTCCCATCGTATCAATACATCAGTGGCTCGTATTTTTTAAGGTCCTTTTCGATGGTCTTCTTGCACATGGGGCAACAGACCATGATCTTCTTCCCGTTGGATAGGTATATTTCCATGCCCTTGCCCTTGATATCTTCCCCTGAGATGGGACAGATCAAGGCATCCTTCCCTTTACCCAACTTCGCCGCATCGATGGTTTGCACTTTGTTTCCCGATGTGTCCATGCCTGAGTCCCCTTGGCCGCATCCAGCCAAAAAAATCCCCGTCAACAAGCACAAACCGATCATTTTAAAAATCCGCTTTTCGTTTTTTTCGAAATTAAAAATAAAACTTTTAGCCGTGTCCCTGTGCCTCTGTGGTGAATGATTAGATATTCCTTTAATGGGTTGAATCATTTTTCTTCCCGCCCCTTCGTTAATTTTTCCCACGGCCTTGCGCGAAAGCCCCAATGGCTATGCCGATCAATATGAGGAACAACCAGAGTGGAAAACGCCATTCCGGTCCGATGGAAACGCCGAATTTCGTGTCGACAAATCGTCCCAATAGATAACAAAGGAACCCTCCGATCCCGGAATATAAAAGAAGCCAGAAGAGCTCACCCAGGCTGAAATATCTTTTTCCGACCCCCAAGATCGGTTCTAACAATGGGAAATAAACCAACACGAACAGGACGCCGAGCACTACCCAATGATGGGTCAAGGCGGAAGAATAGGGGCTTCCCGTGACCATGAGGGCGTAAACAAGCCAAAGATAGCTGGCAACCCCCAACCCCAAGCCAAACAGTAAACGCACGGGCCAAAAGATAAGACCCAATAACCCTTCGGACATCTTCCATCGAAGTATATATAGAAGAGGATAGGCCGCCGTACAGAAGACAGCCCCATAGTAGAAAGTTTTAGCCAGCGGTTGGTCGACCATAGGGTGCGTTAGCACATGGCCCAAACCGATCAGGAACAAAATCTCCCAGAAGATCAATCTGATCCAGGATCGGTCTTGTTTTTTTTCTTTCTTGGCCACGGGTTCACCCTTTCCTTGTCTTGTTACCGAACCAAACCACAGCGCCGATCCCTATTAAGATGAAGATGATCCAGATAAGCCCCCGGGTCTCCGGGTCCCCGAAGAACATCCCCCACTTGGTGTCCAAGGTCCGACCCAAATAGTACCCCCCTACCACCCCGCTGATCGAGTCCGAGATCATCCCGACCGCTCCCCAAAAACTGTAATTGGCGCGGCTCAATCCCCAGAGATGCTCCGCAAAGAAAAAATAATCGAAAACAAAGAAAGGCCCGAGGAACAGGTAATCCCTTCTGAAGATCACAAAACCGGAAGCCAATCCCAGGGAATATCCGGTGGCGTAAAGGACATAAGCGACCCAGAAAAAACATGAGATCATCAGGATCGATCGAAGGGTCAGGCTCAACGGCGAGACCAGGAATTTCAAGACCAACGGAAGCTTCAAACGGTTATAAAAGTAAAGGATCGGATACAACACGACGAAAACGACCGCGTTGGCGAGAAAATAAAGCGGGGTTGGATCGTTCGCCGGGGCGTATTGAAGTATATGAAGGAAACCGACGATACCCAGGATCTCCCAGAGAATGAACCTGGCGAAGGATGGTTCGGAGGGAATCGTTTCTTCTTTCGTCATATTAAATCCCTTTCCCGGATCTTGTTTTTTCCGTCAGGTGCCCGCATTTGGAACATTCATAGATAAGGATCCATATCCGAAGCTTCTTATCAAAGCGAGTGGCCTTTGCCCTCACCCTCCCGGCGCACCAAGCGCAATGCGCTTTTTGCCATTCCGGCCTGGTCGTCCCCCAAAGAAGCCCTAGCGCCGTGATCACCGCGAGCAAAACCAACGGGAATAATATCTTTTCCGTGAACCCATAGTGCAACCACAAAAGACTGGACCCCATAAAAATGGCCAAAAACCAAAGGAGAAAATACTTGTCCCAGGGTACTCGTTCAAGCCAATCGGACACCCATTTCATTTTCTCGTACTCCAAGAATGACTTTCAAAAATCAAACTCCTCTTTCCATCCATCAGCCTTTCATGAGGCTTGGTTATAAATTGTTTTTCATAAAAAATCTTCTCGACTCAGTTAGTATCTTATAGTAACTACTCTTTTTATGACGGTTCTCATGTTTTTAGACAGATCGTTCCTGAAATTTCATTATAAATTAATTACTTCCAACTAGTTTCTTTTTAGTAACTAACTAACTATCATTTCTCCGTTGTCTTTTTATGAGCAGTCCCTCAATGCAAAAAAAATGTCGAAACATTTTCGTAATGTGACTTGCGTCACAAATGTTTTTTTTTAGCGTTGATATGATTCGTTCTGAAAGCAAGGCAGGTCCCCGATCGATCCAGGCGCGACGCCCAACTTGATCGGGCACAATTCAAAGGGGAGGACTTACCAGCTATGCCGAACTCTATCCATTTCAAACAAAATAAATTTCACCAGATCGTTTTCTTGACCGCGGCCTTGGGCTTGATGCTGACCATTTCCGGTTCGGTTCTCGCCGACACCTCCAATCCCACACCGGCGGCCACCAAATCCAGTTTCTCCGGTAACCAATTGATGGGGGCTAGCCAGCCTCCTGTTACAGAAAGGCCCGCGACCGTTCTCGGCCCTGTGGAAGGCGTCAGCGCGAAAACCGGAAGTTCTTTACTGGTCCTCCAACCCGGAAGCGTCGTCTACCTAGTGGGCGATTCCACCCTTCATAAATATGAGATGGGAGCCAAGTCGCTCCAAGGTTCCGCGGTTGTGAAGGCTTCGGCGAAAAGCCTGAGCGCCGATGGCGGCCTCTTGAAAGCTCTCCAGGCTGGAAAAGCCGGGTCCATGGCTTTGGTAGTGCCTGTGAACTTCTTGAAATCCAAGGAGTCGGGCCTGGATGACAACGCCTACAAGGCGCTGAACGCCAAGGACTTCCCTGAGATCAAGTTCGAACTTTCCAAAGAGACGCTGGCCCCCGGAGCCCAGGATGGGACTTACGTCATGACCGCCGAAGGTAACTTGACCATCTCCGGCGTGACCAATCCCATCACCTTGACGGCCGACGCCCAGATCAAGGACAACCAAGTCCGGTTGAAAGGTGTGCAAAAACTGAAGATGACCGACTACAAGATCACCCCGCCGAAGTTCAATTTGGTGGTCACCTCCATCGTTTGCACCGACGAGATCGAGATCCACTACGACGTGACCTTCGCCCCGGCGGCGAAATAGTTTTTGAATTCGAAAACCCGGGCCTTCTCCCTGAGAGGGTTCGGAAGAAAGATGGACCGTTAAGGCCGGTTCCGGACCACGGAACAAGATTCTTATCACGCGGTAAAACTCGGGGGAGCCGGGTTGAAGGGGAGCGGGTCGAAACGGAAGCGCAGTAACAAAAAAACGGAGGAGAAGAAATGAGAAATTTTAAGAAAGCGTTGATGGCGGCCGTGTTGCTGCTGGGTTTCATGCCCCGAGCCCACGCCGCTGAGATCTTCAAGAACGACGATCTCGATCTGTCGTTCGGTGGCCGACTCCAGGTGACAGGTGACATGGAATTGGTGACCGTGGACCCGGTAAGGGACCATCTGCGGATCTTTTTGTGGGATGAGGAAGACCGCCTTTTCACCAGCGGCAACTATCAAGGTTACAAGTGGAACTTTGAGGTCGCCTTCGGCGGTGAAGCCATCAACAGTTCCAACAACCAGTTGAACCTGCTGGATGCCAGCGCCGACATTCCGTTGATACCCGACATGGTGACGGTTAAGGTCGGGCAATTCAAATTACCCGGGAACCTGGAAAGCGCCATTTATGAGGGCAACCAGCTGTTCACCGAAAAATCCCCTATCTTCAATCTCTTCTTCAACCAAGGTTACGATACGGGTCTTTCGCTCTATGGACACATCGGGGATTTGGACGGCCAGGCTGGATTGGTCCAGGGCGGACCGGACGTCGTCCAACGCTATCTGCCTGAGATCCTGAACTTCCCCACTCCCATGTTCTTACGCATTGGGATCAACGAAGGGATCACGGATGATCCTTACCATCCCATGCAAACGGGTTTCACCAAACCGGACAAGACGCAGTTCGCTTTCCATTTGACCGGTTATGCCGCGGTCGATAGTAACGCCGGCCATAGCACGGCCTTGCAGTTGGGCGGCGGCTATCTGTCCACCTTCAACGCGAACAGTCAGTACGGCAACGTGTTGACATCCTCCGTGTTCAACCCCTACATCGGCGCCGCTGGCGCGAATCCTGTGACGGCCAATTATTATCAGGCTGGCGCGGACTTCCAGGTAAGGACCCCGATGGGGGACACCACCTTCACTTTGACCGGCCAGGGCATGATCGGGCATTATGATATGAAAGTTCCGGCGGCAGCTCTCTATGAAACGGGCACCACCAAGATCGCTGGCCAATCGGTCACGGCCGGTCAATCCTTCGCCCTCAACATCGGCGGCGGCGAGTTGACGGCCTCCGTTGGAGACAAGCCTTGGGAATTCGCGGGCCGTTTCGCCGTGGTCATTCCTGATGCTGGTATGATGGGCACCTATACCGAAAGGTATCCAAATGGTTCGCCTGTGACCGTTTCAGCGACACCAGGGGCCGCCTCTAAAACTTTTTATGCTCCCATCTTCGGAAGCGACCCGATCTATGAACTCACTTTCCCGTCCATCACCTGGCACATGAATAATGATTGCAAGTTGGTGGCCGAGACCATGTTCATGTTCAACACTCCGGCGGCTCAAAGCGACGACGGTACCTACCTCATCGCCGAGATGCCTGGTTCGGCCAATTCCGGGATAGGCGAAACCGTGGGCGGTGGCGGTCCTGATTTCCGTATCGGATTCGTTCCCATGGGCCGGATGATGTTCCAGTTCCAGTTCTAGTAAAAGGTTTCATGGTCGGGCAAGGGGAGACCGTCCTGTGTTAAGTCTTACTCATTTCTTCAGGGCTTTTTCGTTGGCAGCCTGCGCCGCACTCTCCTGCGGCGTGGGCTTGGCCGACGATGATATTTCACTGGCTTTCTATGAGGGTTGGGGTCACTACAAGGTCGAGGCTTCCTTTTTCGTCGACGCCGATCAGAAGACCGCCTGGGATATCCTCACCGATTACGATCACATCCCCAAATTCGTCAACAGCATGAAGGTCAGCGCCGTTCAGGGCAGGACCGTGAACGACGTGGTCCTTCAACAAGAAGGCGAAGGCGGGTTCCTCTTTTTTTCCAAACGCATCCATCTGCTCCTGAATGTCCACGAGGAGCCGAACCAATCCATCGTTTTTTCCGATACCAGCCATAAAGACTTCAACTTTTACGAGGGTTCCTGGCAGATCCTTAAAGCCAATTCGGGCCATGGCCTGGAGGTCATCTACACCCTGGACGCCGAGCAGAATTTCTCGGCCCCCGCTTTCATCGCCAGCGATATCGTCAAAGGGAACGTCCAGGACTTGTTGAAATCCCTTCGAAAACAGATAGGTTTGACCCAGTACCACCGGGACCAGGAAGCGGCCCTGGCGCTCCAACAAAAGGTCGCCAAGACCATGCCTGGCAAGCTGGACCTGGCCCTCAAGCAGGGCATGGCGGTTGACGGGTTGGCGGTCTTGCCCCACCCAACCCCGCTTGGCACCCCTGTCCAAAAGAACTAACTACTGGGTTTTAAAATAATTTTTACATTATCCCAAAACAAATATTTGCCACAGATTCATGGGATTCATGTGTTTTAAAACGTCATATTTTTAAATTTTTTTACCTATCCTGTGCATCCCATGCATCTGTGGCTGATCTATGGCTTAGCTGTGCCTATTATCTTTAACCAATAAAATCATTTGATTTAATCATCTCTGGCGTTTGGACTATGTCTTTCTTAGTCAGTTGTGATTAATTTCATTTAGTCTTCGGTTTCTCGAATGAGGAAGGACTGTCTTCTTGGGGGGATTCCTTGGGATCAAGGGATGATGCCTTTTCAAGTTTATAAAACCCGAACTTGCGTTTGATAGCGTCCACGCTTTTATAAAGGGCTTCCTTTTTTTTCGAGTCCATCTCGGGGAAAAGCCAATTCCCTTCTTCCGATCGATTCAACTTGGAAAGGGTCACTCCTAGCAGCCTGATCTTGCGGTCTTTCTCATGGGAATCGCCAAATAGTTCCTGGACCGCCTTGAGGACCTGGGCGTCGTCATCCGTCTCAGGGATGGTTTTGGCCCTGGTCAAGGTCTCGAAATTGGAATAACGCAGTTTCAAGGTGACCGTACGGGCCTTCTTGCCCAGCCTTCGCAAACGGTAACAGCTTTTCTCCGAAAGCCAGGAAAGCGTGCGCCTGATCCGCTCCGGGTCGTCCGTGTCCTGATCGAAGGTGGTTTCATTGCCCACGCTTTTGGCGAAATGAAAGGGCTCCACTGTCGAGTCGTCCATCCCCCTGGCCGCGTGATAAAGCCATTCCCCTCCCGACTCCCCGAAAGTCTTTTTGAGCTTCGGGAGCGGGATGGAAAGGATATCCCCGATGGTCTTGATGCCCATCTCCTTCAATCGTGGTTGGGTCTTCTCTCCCGCCCCATGGAGCCTTTCGATGTTAAGCGCCGATAGGAATTCCTGTTCCTTCCCCTCCGGAACCACGATCACGCCTGTTTTGGATCCCGAGGAAGGCTTGACCGTCTTGCCCGCGATCTTGGCCACATACTTGTTGGAAGCGATGGCCACCGAACAGGTCAGTTGGGTGCGTTCAAAGACGCTTTCCTTCACCTTCAAGGCCATGGCCTGAAGATCGTTGCCATAGAGGCTTTCGCATCCGGTAAAGTCCAGGTAGAACTCGTCGATGGAAGCGTATTCCACCACGGGAGCGATCCTTTTCAGGAGCGCGTAGACCCTTCGGGAGTACTTGGAATAAAGTTTGTGTTGGCCTGGGACGAAAAGGGCCTGGGGACAAAGTTTTTCGGCGGTCCTCAAGGGCATTCCTGAGTGGACGCCGAAGGGCCTGGCCTCATATGAGGCGGAGCAAACCACCCCTCTTTCCCCCTTGCGTCCTCCCACAATGACCGGTTTGCCGACAAGTGAATGGTCGACCAGCCTTTCACAGGAAACGAAGAAAGAGTCCATATCGATATGCGCGATGATCCGTTCCATAGGTATACGCTAGTATACTACTACCGCGCCATTTTCGCGGGATGAATCGGTTGGATCAAATACCGAAAATAACGCCGATTTGGATGGGGATCAGGATCAGGGGGCTATCGCTGGCGGACGAATAGGCGAAACCGGAGGATGTTAAATCCACGACCACTTTGCCTTGCAGGAATACCTTGAACCCTTCGGCCGCCTTGAGATCGATACCGGCCCCGCCCACCGCCATGAGGTCCACCTCATAACTGGAGATGGGCAAATAATAATCACCGTAATCATCATAGACCACCGCTGTATTGCTTCTCGTCTCGTTATAGGCGACGCCTGGCCCCGCGAAGAGATAAGGGCTCACTCCCGATGAGGTCAGGTTGACTTTGGCCAGGAGCGCGGCATCGATCAGGTTGAAATTTTCCCCGCCCGTTAAAGCGTCATTCTTACTGTTGAACGGCTCGATGTTCACCATCAACCAACCCGAGAATTGGTCGGTGAACTGATAGCCTTCGCCCAGGTCCAGGCTGAAACCCGTCGCGTACGCCCTTTGAAAATGGCTGCTGATCGGAATGGATGCCCCAAGCCCAGTCAGGGTTTCCCAACGGGACTTTTCAGGCTTTTTTGGCTCTTGGTAGGTGGGCAAGGAAGCCGTGCTTGGCGCCCACTCAGGGGCAACCATGGGGGTCGGGGAAGGTGATGGGGGCGATAAGGTTGGGACAACCGTGGGGGTGGATGATCCCGTGAGCTTGTCGGGATCTCCATAAGCTTTCGAGATAAGGAGAATTAAAAAAAGGATGACTGATAAGGACGGTTTTGAATTCATTGACCGTTCGACGTTTGACTGTCCCAAGGGGTGATGGCAGCCTCTTCTTTTTTCTGCTTCTCCATCTCTTCCTTTTGTTTCTTTTCCATTTGCTGAAGGATGATCTCTTTTTTATAGGGAGGGACTTTGCCCGCGCTTTTACAGTAAGGACAAGGGATCTCGATGATCCCCACCTGGACGAAACCTTTGCCGTTGCAATAAGGGCAAGTGACTTCCTGGAGATACGGCAAAACCCCCAGCCAGAAGAACAACAACATACCGACAATGAGAGCCCCAACAATGTATCGGAACATAGGTCCCTTTCAGCGCCGTGGATTTAACCTGATTTTATTTCGTCACCCTGGCGAAATCAATGAAACCCTTTTCCACATTCACCGTAATTAGCTTCACGCGAACCCGATCTCCCACATCCAGGCCATGCCCGCCTTGGGCCAGATAACCCTCCACCGGCGGCTGAAGGACACGCACCCAGGTCCCTTTTTCCGAGGCTCCGGTGATGATGGCATCGAAGAATTGGCCGATGCGGGGTGAAAGGAATGCCGCGCTGGCTGATTTGCGCATCTGCCTTTCCACCTTTTCCGACGCGTTCTCCTGGCCGGTGCAATGCTTGGCGAGCATGGATAGTTCGTCCAGGCTGTAGGCAGGCGCTTGGTTCTCCAGGGCCGTTTTCAATAACCTCATGGTGATCAAGTCCGGATAACGGCGGTTAGGCGCGGTGGAATGATTGTAGTCCTTGACCGCCAGGCCGAAATGTCCGGTAGGTTCCTGACCAGGAACATCCAAAACATACTCGCCTCGACCCATGAGTTTTACGATGGTCAGGGACAGGTCAGGGAAATGGACCGGGTCCTTGGCTTTCTGACCGGTCAGGAACGCTCCTAGAGCCTTGGAATCCGGTTCTTCCGGCAATTTTGTCCCCAGACTTTTGGCGACTTCCACGATACGAGGCCATCGCTCGGGCGTTTTGACCACCCTTCTAATGGTGGGGAAACCCTTGCCGGTCAAGAACCTCGCGGTCACTCCGTTTGCGGCCACCATGAGGTCTTCGATCAACTCCCCCGCCCTGTTCTGGATCTCCGGTTTCAAGTCCACGACCACCCCGTCCTGGGTAACTGCCCTCGTCTGCAAAGACTGGAAATCGAGCGCCCCATGGTCATATCGGCGTTTTCGCATCCTTTGAGCCGCCTCGTCCTGGGTCTTGAGCTGTTCATCCATCCCCTTCACCCTGGCCGCCGCCGCGGGAAGAGGTCCTTTGTTATCGAGCCAGGCGGCCACCCCGTTATAAGTGAGCTTGGCTTTATTTTTCACCCTAGCCCGGTAAACCGAGGTATCCCCCACTTTCCCATCCTGGTCCACGATCATCTCGATGATCACCGCCCCCCTTTCCTCGTTCTCCGAAAGGGAGGTCAGGTCGGTGGAAAGCCTCTCGGGAAGCATGGGGAATGTTTTGACGCCTGTGTAAACTGAGGTCGTGTTCTTTTGGGCGTGCGTATCGATCGCGGTCCTGTTTTTGACCAGGGCGTCCACGTCCGCCACCCCCACATAGAGTCGGGTTTTACCGCCATCCAAACGCTCGGAAGCGGAGATCTGGTCCAGGTCCCGGGAATCATCGTTGTCGATGGAACACCAAAGCAAGCCCGTCAGATCCTTGAGTTGGTCCAATTCGGTCCGCGCCAATGGTTGGATGCCTTCCAGCTGTTTAAGAACTTCTGGCGGAAAGTTAGGTTCCAAACCATTGGCCACCATGGCCTCATCGGCGATCTGAGCGAGCGTTTTTTTGTTCTGAGGATGGGAGTCCATAGGGTTCCTTTGGATCATTCAAGCGTCGGGATATCCATCAGGATAACGTGAAGTGAAACAAACGAATAGTCTTAAAGATGCAATCCTTCAGCAAAAGAACGATCAAATGTATTTTGAATTACCCATTGCAAGTTTTTCGGATCAGTCGATTCACTGGCATTTCAAACCAATGGTAGGAAACGGCTGCGATCAATGTGGTTATTGAGACGAAGAAAAAATAATTCAAAAAAACATTCTGCATTTTTAGGAAACAACGCATAAAGAAAAGAACTGTAGGGTGGAATAAATAGATGCCGTAACAATATTTCCCAGGGAGACTGAGTATTTTAAAATATTTAGAGTCGAAAATTCGAAGATTTAAACCGCCTAGTAAAAAAGCGCACAAACCGATCCCGATCACATCCCGCACAAATATTTCCGAAAAAGGGTCGCTCCGACGAGTTCCAAAATAAGCTAAAGTCATTATCGTCAAACCAAAAAAACACAAAAAACTATTCAACTTATTATTTTTTGACAGGTTCCAATTCCATCTTTTAAAAACTAAGAAAAGCAATATTCCTATGGCGATCAAATCAAAATTCGCCTGGGAAGTATAAGTTTGACTGAATTGATTTCGGTAGGGATGGAAATAAAACCATGTTCTCCAAAAAAATCCGATCAGGATGATTAACAAAAGTAAAAATATCCCCCCCCCTTCAATTTTTTCAGGCCCAAGGGATATAAAAAATAAAACTGTTCCTCTACAGAAAGACTCCACAATAGCAACCAATGATTGGAATAAAAAGCCGTACTGAATGTCATAAACCAATTGAACATAAACGTTGGTATACAAAACCAAAAACCAAAATCCCCTCCGATGGGAAAATAATCGTTATATAAATCAGAACCACTTGGCATAAACAAATAAATAATAATTCCAGCTCCCAAACACACAAAAAAGAGAGGCCAAATGCGTCCGATGCGCTGAACATAAAATCTCACGGCCGAAGGATTCTTGAGACCGCCTGGGTTATTGTGGATGGCATTCGTGATTAAAAAACCAGAGACTACAAAAAATAAATAAACTCCATAATTACCATTGTTGCAAAACCTTCCCCACAACCAACACAACCAAGGATTATTCATTGAAACGTTACTGTAACTATGCGCCCCCAAAACAGCCATAATGGAAAAACTCCGTATAAGGTCTATGATTTGCCATTTTTTCATAATCCATTTTCCCTTTTGTAAGGGACTTTCAACGCAGAGCATATTGGTTTCGATTTCACTAGAGATAGATTTCAAAAATCACGGCTATTAACTTTCAAACGGAAATAATCCAACCACTTTGAACATTTTACACTCTTCAATTGATATCCCACCGCAAAAGGTAACGACCACTTATTAACTACAATTTCTAAGAAAAAGGCCGAGGATAACCTCGGCCTTTTTCACCGTTTCTTTTATTCCAATCCGCTGACCTGGCTCCCCTCAGGGAACTTGACTTTATAGGAAAAGTTGACCTTTCCCTTTTGCTTCGGGGCCAGTTCCAACTGCCAGCGCAGGAGTCCCGGTTTGGCCGGATCTTCCGCCATCGCCTTCGGCTCCATGTCGCCCGCCGTCACCTCGATGTTCTGCTGGCGCGACCTGGGAAGCTGTTCCCGCACCTCAACTTTGACCGTTGACTCATGATAGTTCGACACCGTGGTCATCCAACGGTAGCGGCGTTCTCCCTTGTGGAAGTCGAAGAAACCGCCGGTCCCTGTCTCGACCTTCATAGCTTTTCTTTCCACGCGAACCTGGTCATCTTGCCCGAACCCCAGGTCGAATGATTCTCCGGGAGCTTTTGACTCAAGGGAAGTCGTACCCACAAAATCCCCGTCTCGGAACAATTGAGCCTGTCCCGCAAGGAGGGCCTGCTCCCCATCGTAAGTGACCTTAGCTTCCAGGTAGGCGGCCTGGGATAACCTGGGCACCGCCACCAGCTTGAGCTCGACCTTGCTTTGGTTCTCCGATATCCCGACCCGATGGTCGGACCCGTCCGAAGGAACATCCCTGGTAATCGGAATTTTGAAGGACATGGCATATTCGGAACGGACTGTTTCTGCGGTGACTACATCAGCCGGAGCTTGTTCCTCTTCCTTGTCATCAGCTGAACCGTCAACAGCTCCGTTGGGCATTGGGGCAGCCGCCTGGCAATTCATAGAAAGGTTTGCCCCAAATGACATGGTTTTTTTGAATCGCGTTACTTCTGCCTGGAGAAAATCCACCCACCAGTTGGTTGGGTCGGGAACCTGGGTCCCCTCGGTTGGCCTGGCCGTGGATAAGGTCAGCAATACATTATTCCAATCCTCTCCCGTCTTCTGCCGGACCCCCGCGTTGAATACAATGTCCATTTTGGGTTGTATCCCCTCAGTGGTAAGCCTCAGGTCATAAAGCGGTACCCAGGACGCGTCCGGGACCTGGTAAGTCAGGGTGTAATGGGCGGTCCCATCCACCGGCAATTCCAGATCGGCCTCAGCCGCCTGCTTATCCGTCGCCGAGGACCCTCCCTGGACGAGTTCCTCGTTCAACGCGTTGATCTTGTTGGCCAAGTCCCTCATGACCCTCTCATCCTTGCGGTTAGAGGCCAACAAGCTGGCGATCCTGGTCCCCACCGCGCCTGCCGACTTGGTGAAATCCACGATGGTACCTGGATGGGTGGTCGCGGTGACCGTGCTTTCCTTGCCCAGATTCTTCAATATCTCCATTTCGGACTTTCGAGCGTCGATCTTATCTGTCAGGTCCATTTTCTGGTCCTGTAGGGCCTGGATACGGTCTTTCAAAAGCCTGGTCCTGGCCTCCACGACTTCGGAGGTGTATTCCTTCCTCAACGAGACCCCATAAAGCTTGGTACCTTTCGGCCCATCGACCGTCAATCGAAGGGAAGATTCGATCACCGAGGAGGGTAGGTCAGGAAAAACCACCTGATGGGTTCCCGCGGTAAGCTCCTGGGTTCCTTCCCGGGTCACCCTGGCCCCCGAGGGGAAAACCGTGACTTGCTTGGGAGTCGTGAGGGCCGTTTCCCCGGCGAACACCAGGGGAGCGACTACCATCACGAACAAAAACACCAATAACCAGGCCAATCCCTGGCCTTTATTAGCCCAGATTCCCTTCTTTGATACCGTAGCCATAAAACACCTCCGCTTGGATTTCTACCTTCCCCTGTAAGACACAGGCCGAGCCAAAAGGTTCCCAAGTTTTTAAAAAGAAACCTATTCTCACCACAAGGCACCAAGGGCACCAAGAACGGCAAAAGATGAATATTTGAAATTCTTTGTAAAACTTGTCTCTTTCAAGCCTTTCTTGGTGTCTTTGTGACTCGTGAACTTTACTGCCCTTGGCCGAAGGACAATGGATGGTGGTTCAAATTGCCTTGGTTTTGTTAAACTGAGGTCATGTTCGCCCTATCCCTTCCTTTTCCTTACGAATTCCCAGTTTTCGGGAACCTTTGGCCGCGGTCCGTGTCCAACCTGATAGGGATGGTTCGCGACTTTTTTTCTATCTCGCTCACCGACGATACCAACCGGGACGAAGACCGTCTTTTGATCAAGGCGGCCCTTTCCGGGGATGGTGGTTTCGAGAAACTGGTGCGGACCTATGAACGAATGGTCTTTCGGGTGGCCTTCCGATTCTTGAACAATGAGACGGACGCCTTGGATATTTCCCAGGAGGTATTCATCAGGGTTCACAACTCCCTTTCCCAATTTCGGGGAGACAGCGCCTTATCCACCTGGATCCACGCCATTACCGCCAACCTTTCCCGCAACGCGATCCGCTCGAGGAAGAACCGGGAGAAAGTCCAGGTATTGGCTCCCAAAGAAAAGGATGAGAACGACCGCACTTTCTGGGAAAGGATGTCGGATAAAAAGGACGCCGGGGCGACAAGTAAGACCGAGGGCAAGGATCTGAATGAGGCCATCCAACGGGCTTTGGAAGAACTCCCCATTGACTTCCGGGAAGCGGTCATCCTGAGGGACTTGGAAGCTTTGGACTACGAGGCGATCGCGAAATCGTTGAAGTTGGGCTTGGGAACGGTGAAATCCCGCATAGCTCGGGGCCGGGCCCTTTTAAGGGAAAAATTAAAGGATTGGTTATGAGGGACTGTAAAAAAATCCATCCGCTTCTTTCTCTTTATAGGGAAGACCGATTGCCTGTCCGGTCCAAGACCCAGGTCGAGACGCACCTTAAACTGTGCGCCGAGGCGCGGAAAACATTGGAACAATTCGGCAAATTGGATAAAGCATTGAAAGACCTGCCCGATCCTAAAATCCCGAACGACTTGCACGAGAGGATCATGGGCCGGTTAAGGGAAGAAAAAATAGTCCTTCGGCCGAAAGTCTCTTGGTTGAAACCTTCCTGGAGTTTGGCGGTCGCCGCGGCCCTCACCTTCTTTTTCATCTTCCAATGGGTCGATCGGGATAATCCCTGGAAAGGGCCTACTCTTAATAACACTCAAGATAAAGTCTCGGCTTTGAAACAACTCTCTTCCCTTCAACGCGTGGATAAATCTGCCCCTGCTCCGGCTAGGGCATCTGGTAGTGTCGCTTACAAAGCAAAAGAAGAAGAAATAGGCACTGCCCAATACACTCGATCTTTAGTCAATGAGAGTTCTAACGGCTCGGATTTGAAAACCGCATTAGGCCCTAGTACAAACGCTGAAACATCAGTTCAAGAAAACGCCAAGAATTTCGCGGTTAGCGATTTACAAGTAAAACGTAAAAAAATGGCCTCCACACGGTCCGTGGAGTCGGAAAAGGCCCCGAGTTCCAATTTGTCAATTCAGGATGGCTCGACGGAAAAACCAATGGCGTTCGGCGCCGCCGCTCCCGCCATGCCGATGGCCGAGATGCAGCCAGCCGCAGCGCTCCCTCCCAGGATCTATCAGGGAGACAACGCCCCCGCCACCGTTGAAAGCGCTCAATTGATCACTGACCTGGGTTCATTCACGAAGATCTGGCAGTTCCTTAAGCCTTCCCAAGCATTACCGATAGTTGATTTCGCTAATGAATCGGTAGTTTTCTTGGAAGCTGGGGAGAAACCGACGGGCGGATATTCGATAAACATCTCGGGTTTGGTGGATCAAACGGACCTGCTGGTCATTCATTACCTGGTAAGTGTTCCGCCGACAGGAGCCGTTGTAACCCAGACCCTTACCCATCCTTGGTCCTTACAGATCATTTCCACGCCGAATAAACCGGTGACTTTTCTGAAAGATCCGTGAGATGTGGTTTATTGCTTTTCGGCTAGTTGTTGGGTTTGTTTGACTTTGTGTGTCTTGGTATCGATCGTGAAGTTGAAATCCCCGGCGGTGAGGAACAAAATTCCCTTTTTCAGTTTGAGGGACGTGATGAATAGGTCCGGAGGGTCCTTCTTGGCGTCTGGGTCTTTCGGTTTGAGTTTGTAAACCCGAACCTTCCAAAGCATCAGGTTCTTCTTGGTATCCCAAGCCTGGACATATCCCCCGCTCAGGTCCTTGCCCGTATCGACCGGGACATAATCCGGGACATAACAAATTCCATGGTCGACGATGGATTCGACTTTAGGGTGGTGCGGACTTTTCGCGAGAACTGTCTGGGACACTAGAAAAATTGATACCGCTAAAAATAAAGCACCTGGAATAAATAACCCTTTGATAAGACCCTCCCTCATTGGGTTCACCCAAATTCGGATCGTTTAGATTTTAACCGTTTGGGACTTTTATCGCATTTCATTTCGACATGTTCACCGGCTTCTTGGGGAAAAGGCTTTCCCTCCCGATTACAACCAGGCAAAGCCAGGCTTTAAGAGCATATCTTGGAAAGGCTGGGCAAAATATTGTGTGCGTTCAACTCCCTGACCTTGGCTCCCTTTTCCTCCCATTCCACCAGTCGTTTCTGGTGCTCCTGGATGATGGGCCGGACCGAGCTTTCGGCGAAAACCGCGTTCAAATGCAATGACATCTGCCTCTCGGTCGGCCGATTGGCGCCGGTCAAAAGCCTGGCCGCCCCGTCCTGGGCGCAGGCGGTCACGATGAAAGAATCCCCGCTGAAGGAATAGATCTCCAGATTGCTGATGACGACCTTTCCCCCTTCCTTGCCTTCCACCCAATTAACCCATAAGAGGGCGGTCCTCATGTCGGGAGAAAGGAAAACGCGGGCCCAGAAAAAATTCAACGCGGCGTAGGAGTAGTCTCCTATCAGCCTATAGCCTTCCGCCTTCAGCTTTTCGGTGAGTTCCGCCTGCCACTTGGGGGTCAAGGCCTCCACCATCCCAGTCGGGGAGGGGGCCAGGACCACAGAGTATTGGGGAAGATTTTCCGCAGGCTCCGACCGAGCCCGGAACTTGCGCCCGGATAAAAAAAGAAAGGCCCCGATGGCGGTCATCAGGGCCAGAATAACGGATCCACCGATCCCCATTTAATTCCCTTTAAAAAACCGGAAGATCAAAACTCGACTTTGGGCGGCTCTTGGGCGGCTTCCTTGGCCTTGAAGTAGGCGTCCTTCACCTTGAAATTGAAGATGGACGCCATCAAGTTGGAGGGGAAGCTCTGCACTTTCAGATTATAGTTCTGGACCGCCTCGTTATAACGCATCCGTTCCACGGCGATGCGGTTCTCGGTCCCGGCCAACTCATCCTGCAGTTTCAGGAATCCCTCATTGGCTTTCAGGTCCGGATACTTCTCCACCACGACCATCAGTCGGCCCAAGGCGCCTTCCAGGTCATTGGAGGCTTTCACCTTGTCCGGGGTGCTCTTCGCCTCGCCCCACTGGCTCCTGAGCCGGGTGACTTCCTCAAGAACTCCCGCCTCATGCTTGGCGTAACCCTTGACCGTGGCGACCAGATTGGGGATGAGGTCATAACGTCTTTGAAGGACGTTCTCCACCTGGGCCCATTGGGCGTCCACGCCCACGTTGGCCGAGACTAGACCATTGTAAGAACCGACGAGCATCAAGAAAAAGATAACGACGAATCCCAGCAAACCCCACAGCCAGACTTTAGACGACATGAAGTTCTCCTTTCGATCCTTTATTTATTGGTTCCCGAACAGACCCATGATCTGCGTTTGGGCCAGGATATGGCCCTTCATGGCCTTCATCAGCTCCGACTTGGTGAAACCCGCGCTGACCGGCAAAACTGAATCCACGGCGTACAGCTCGAAATAGTATCGATGGGGTAATCCCTTCGGGGGACAAGGCCCATCGTAGCCGATCTTTTTGAAATCATTGGACCCTTGCATGATCCCATTGCTTTGCACATCATCCTTGGGCATCCCTTCGGTCAATTCGTAGGTCGGCTTAGTGATGTCCTTGGTGATGGGGATGTTATAGATGACCCAATGCACCCAGGTTTGGGTCGGCGCGTCCGGGTCCTCGCAGATCAGGGCGAAGGTCTTGGTCTTCAAGGGGGCGCCTTTCCAATGGATCTCCGGGGAGATATTGGCCCCTTGGCAGGTGTATTTATCCGACATCATATGGCCGTCGGCGAAAGAAGTTGTGCCCATTTGAAAGGCCGGTTTTTTCTTTTCCGATTTCGTCGCCTTCGCCGTTTGGGCCTGCCCTCCCGCAGCCAGAAGCGTGACCGCCAAGAATATCGCCCAGCCGAAAGATACCTTGCGCATGATAAAACCTCCCTGGATATGGTTCACTGATTGATCCTCTCGATGAGCGCCTCGATCGCGTCCAGGTACTCCTCAAAAACCTGGATGGCGTCCATCCCCTTGGTCTTGCCTCCCCTTTTGACTCGGTCGACCTTCTCGAAAGCTTCCGTCTCAAAGTCGAACCGCTCCCTTAATTTCATAAGGGCTTCCATCTTTTTCAAGGGCGGTTTTTCATTGAAAATCCAAAGGGAATTCTTGAATAGCACCAGGAAAGTGGAAATGGACTCCACCATCAACTTCCAAAGCTTGTCCGATTTGCCCTCGGTCAGGATATAACGGGTCTTCAACTGAAGGAGTTTGCCTTGGAGTTCGTGTTCCAGTTCCACCCGAAGATGGTCAGTGGAAACCGTCAAAGCTTGGAGAGGATCCTCCCCAAATAGCACCTGATGGTTGCTTTGCATATCCAGGATCTCGATCGGGAATACATCCACGAATTCCGATAAATGCTCCTTCGTCAGGAGCAGGGGCGGTGGATTCCTTTGTCTCACCCATGGCACCACCGCCTTGGACAGAATATGCAGGTCCTCCCTTTTCAACGGATGGGTCACTACCAGTAAGTTCACATCCGACCGCTCCCCCGCGTGATCGCCCGCCGCTGAAGAACCATAAAGGACCACCGAAACCAGTTTGGACCCCAAAAGGGTCTTGAGTTCATCCGTCATTTTGTCATTCGTCCAACGAGCCATAACCACTCCTCAGAACCGGATATTTCACCGACTACCAGCTTCCGCTGGCCCCGCCGCCGCCCGACATCCCGCCGCCAAAACCGCCGAAACCCCCTCCGCCGCCGCTGAAACCGCCGCCTCCCCAGCCACCCCCATAAAAACCACCCCAATATCCCCCTCGTCCCCTGCGGGACATCATTGAGAGAATGGAGAAGATAACGACAAAAAGGAATAGGGTCGTCCAGAAACCCAGGGGTCTGCCTTCAGAGGCTTGGGCGTAACCGGCCTGGCCCGTCAAAGTGACCCCGACGCTTTGGGCGATCAACCGGGCAACATCGTAAGCCCCGTTCACGAACCCCTGCCCATAATCACCCTGTTTGAAAAAGGGCTTCATGTCATCTCGGATGATCTCCCCCGCCAGGCCATCGGTGATCACCGACTCCATTCCGTACCCTACCTCGATCCGGACCCCATGATGTCCCTGCCCTACCGCGGCCAGGATCAAGACCCCGTCGTTCTTATCCTTATGTCCGATGCCCCATTGTTTGAAAAGATCGACCGCCGCGGCGTCGATGTCGTCCCCCTCGACCGAGTCCACGGTGACGACCGATACCTGGGAACCGGTCTTTTGTTCCAATTCGGTCAATAGGGATTCGATGGCTTGGGATTTATCGGAAGCGATGACCTGTGCGAAATCATTCACGTAACCCGTGGGGGATGGCCATTTCTGAGCGGCCGCCAAAGGGGAAACGGCGCACAGGACTAGAACGAGGGCCGGGTAATATTTTTTAACGAAGGAAAGTGGGGATAGGATGATGACGCTCTCTTTCGACTGTTCTGACCGGACGGATGTCGATTTATTTTTTCCGGGTGTAGGTCCCTATTAATTCGGCCTTTCCAACTATGCGATTTTGGATGGCCCGTTCCACCTGGCTCTTCTTGGCTCCCGGCTCCAGGTCCAGCGTCTTTCCCACGGCGTACAGAGTGAAAATATATCGGTGCACGCCGCTCGGAGGACAAGGACCGCCGTAACCGATGGAATTGAAACTATTGAGTCCCTGGCAGGTTCCGTTGGAAAGATTCTTCAGGGTCGGAAGTCCTTCCCTGAGTTCGATAGGGCTGGGCGGCAGGTTATAGACCACCCAGTGGGTAAAGGTTCCGCCGGGGGCGTCCGGATCGTCGCAGATCAGGACCAGGGTTTTGGTCCCTTCCGGAAGGTCGGACCAGCGCAAGGTGGGTGACAGGTTTTCCCCGTCGCAGGTGAACCTGGGGTCCATCGGTTCGCCATTCTTGAAAGAAGGACTCTCTAATTGGAACGCCAATTCCGCCTCCCTAACCTGTTTGTGCGTGGATCGTCAAATCCCGCGTCCAACTTTTTCATTCTATTCCAAACGCCGTCCGGTAGGTTTTAAATGTTTCGCCGTCCAGACAGGCCATGATGACCTTGGAGATAACGTCGTTCTTTTTTAAGAAGTACTGGATCTCATAACGGGCTATCTCCGAGGCTCTTTTAAGGGGAAACCGGAAAGCGCCCGTACTGATGGAAGGAAAAGCCACCGTTTTGAAACCCCGATGGGACGCGGTTTGAAGGCAAATCCGGTAACAATGAGCCAATAAAGATTCTTCCTGTTGGCCACCCCCCCGCCAGACCGGGCCCACCGTATGGATGACCCACTTCGCCGGAAGTTTGTAACCGCCAGTGACCTTGCACTGTCCAGTTTTACAGCCGCCCAAAGTCCGGCATTCGGCCAAAAGGGCCGGTCCGGCCGCCTTATGGATCGCCCCGTCCACCCCGCCCCCGCCCAATAAAGTCTCATTGGCCGCGTTAACAATGGCGTCCACGACCAATTGGGTAATGTCAGCTTGAATGACCTCGACCCGTTCCATCAAGACCTCATCGAACCCTGGCCGCGTAGACTCCCAAGCAGGCGTCGGAAACGACCTTGAACCCCGCCCTCTCCAACTTGGCCTCCGCCTCGGGATGGGAGATGCCGGTCTGGAGCCAGACGACCTTGGGTCGGATAGCCTCGGGGAGGGCAATGATCTCGTCGGCGAGTTCAGGGATGGCTTCGCTTCGCCGGAACACGTCCAGGATATCGGCCTTGACCGGCAGATCCTTGAGGGCCGGGTAGGCTTTTTCCCCCAGGGAGGACTGGATGGCCGGATTCACTGGAAAGATCCTCATCCCCAACTGTTTCAACCGAAAAGGGATCTGATAAGCGGGGCGGTCCATTTTCTTTTCATCTTGCATCCCATAAACCGCGACGGTCTTGGCTTCCTTGACCATGGTTTGGATGTCACTTTCACTCAGCACGGGGTCTTCTCCTAGAGAGGGGTATAGAGGACATAAAGCATCACATAGACCACCACCCCTGTGACGGACACATAAAGCCAAATGGGGAAAGTGATCCTGGCTATTTTTTTGTGTCTTTCAAACTCACCCCGGAGGGCGCGAACGATCGTGGCGATGGCCAGGAACGGTACCGCCGCGGCCAGGATGGTATGGGTGACCAGGATGAAAAAATAGACCGGCCTGATCCAACCTTGACCGGAGAAATGGACCACTCCATTGTGCGCGTGATAGGTCAGGTAACAGACTAGGAAGAGGACCGAGATCAAGAAAGCCGTACCCATGCAGGCTTTGTGGGCTTTCAATCGCTTATGGCGGATGAACCAGAAACCGATGAGTAGAAAAACACCGCTTAAACCGTTCAGGGCGGCGTTCAGGGCGGGAAACATCGAATAATTCATGTCGGTTCCCTGTCCTCTCCGGCGTTCAAGATTTATCCTTGGAACTCATGAGAAAATGGATGTCCCTCTGGAGTTTATGGACATCCCCTTCTTCGTCCCCATTATACAAACCCCGGATCATGCCATTGGCGTCCACCAGGATCATTCGGGTGGAATGGACGAACTCGAACCCCTTGGGTTCATCCGGATCCTTCTCCGCCGTGACCTGAAAACCTTTCTGGATCACGTCATAGACATCCGCTTTTTCCCCGGTCAAAAAGGTCCATTGGTCCGGATCGGCTTGCAATCCCTCCGCGTATTTTTTCAACACCGAAGGCTTGTCATATTCCGGATCCACCGAGATGGAAACCAACTTGAGATCGTCATTACCTTTCCATTGAGCCTGGAGTTGTCTCATCTTGCCGCTCAAGAGAGGACAGGACCCGGCGCACCGGGTGAAAATGAAATCCACCACCCAGACCTTCCCTTTCAAGGTATCGCTCGAGAACTTTTTTCCTTCCTGGTCAAGAAGGGAAAACGCGGGAGCTGACCGCTGGGCCTTTAGGAATCGATCGGATGGCCCGTTCTTCGAGACGCGCAGGCCCCATAAGGCCAAAAGGGCAAAAGCCAAGGCCATGACCACCCATAATTCCCAACGGTTCTTGCGTTCCATGCTCATTTCTTCACTTTGCTTTTTTCAACGACCAGGGAAGAAAGGAAATAAAGCAAAAAACCCGTTCCCAAAAGAACGGTAATACAAAGGGACATGGAGGGAAGCGGTCCAAAATCCTGGGTGGGGAACATGCCCCGTCTAACACCAGCCACCCCATAGGTGAAGGGGTTGATCATCATCAGTATCCTCATCCAGGACGAGGGGCTGGCGGCGAAAACCGCTCCCGAAGCCATCCATAACGGTAAAAGGACCAAATTCATGATGGTATGGAACCCCGGGATGGAGTCGATTTTCCAGGCCAGCCAGAAACCCGCGGCGTTCAGGACGAAGGAAAGGAGGAAAAGGCAAAGGACCAGCCCCAGGAAAGGGAGCGCTTGGAAAGTGGCCCCGACCGTGAGGGCGAAAGGAAGAACGATCAGCCCCTGAAGAGTGGAAAGAATGGCCCCGCCCATGATCTTACCCATCACGATGGCTCCCCGGGATACGGGCGCCACCATCACCGATTGAAGAAAACCCGCCTGGCGATCCTCGATGACCGAGGCGTTGGAGAAAATGCAAGTGAACATGACGCTCATGATGATGGTGCCCGGAAGGAAATAAGCGCTGTAATTGTTGCCCGCGACCCCGCTGATCCCCGTGCCCAGCACCAGCCAAAACAACACGGCGGTCCCGACCGCGCCAACCACCCGGCTGGGCTGGCGGTAGAACCTCACCAACTCCCTTTGGCAAAGGGTATAAACGGTCATCCAAAAGATCATTTAGAGCTCCTTGGGCATTGGCAGGAAGGGGGTGTTTTTAAGGGAATCATGATTCCCTTTCTTCCTGGAGCCTTCGGCCCGTTCGGTGGATGAAAACATCCTCCAGGGTGGGCAAACCCAGCGTAAGGGAAAGCACCTGTTCCGGGAATGTCTCCAGTAAAGCCGGGACCAGGTTATGGGCCTTGGGTTGTTCCACCTGGATGAGCCCGCCGACCAAAACAGCTTTCACCTTGAGCTTTTGTTCAAGCTGGGGGATCAAGGCTTGGGGATCTTTGGCCCTGATCCGTAGCACTTCCCCGCCGATCTCCGCCTTCAATTGTTCAGGATTGCCCAGGGCCACTTTCTCGCCTTGGTCCAGAATGAGTAGGCGGTCGCAGCGGTCGGCCTCCTCCAGGTAATGGGTGGTCACTAAAACTGTGGTGTTATTCTCTTTCCGAAGGGTTTCCAGGTGGTTCCAAAATTCCTTCCTGGCCGCCGGGTCAAGGCCGGTGGAGGGCTCGTCCAGGATCACCAACTCGGGATCATTCAATAGGGCTTTGGCCAATTCCACCCGGCGTTGAAGCCCGCCCGAAAGGGTTTCGACCCGGTCCTTCTTCCGATCCGTCAGGCTCAGTCTTTTCAGATCCCGTTCGATCCGGCCGTCCAGTAACCCGCCTGACAGGCCGTACAGATGGCCCTGATGCCAGAGGTTCTCACCTACCGTGAGTTTCTTGTCCAACGCCGGCATTTGAAAAACGATCCCCATCTTGGCCCTTATGGCGAGGGTATCGGTCGACAGATCCAAGCCGAACATCTTTACCTGGCCCGGTCGGCATGCGAATAGGGTGGAAAGTACCTTGAAGGTCGTGGTCTTGCCTCCGCCATTAGGACCAAGAAATCCGAATATCTCCCCTCGGTTTACGGAGAAACTCAGGTCCTTCAAGGCGGTCTTGTCCCCATAGTGGTAGCTTAAGCCGGTCACTTCGATCAAGGGTTCCATGAGTCCGTTCTTTTCCTCGTTCATTTGGGCGGTCATATCTTATTCAAGGCCATGGCGATGAAAAGCAGGGGCAGATAGATGATGGATACCAGGAAAAGTTTCCGGGCCTGGGTCAAGGTCCTCATCCTCACCAACCCCGCGCTGAACCACAAGAAGAACAAACTTAACACAAGGGCGATCCAAAAATATACCGGCCCGGTCATTTTCAGGTAGGTGGGCAACAACGAGATGGGAAGCAATGCCATGGCGTAAACCACCGCTACCCATCCGGTGGTTTCACCCTCCGGATCGATGACCGACAGCATGGGAAAACCGGCTTTGGCGTAATCCTCCCGATAGATCCAACCGATCGAAAGGAAATGGGGCATTTGCCAGAAGAAGAGGATGGAAAAAAGGGTCCAACCCTCGAATCCGATCTGGTTCTGGACCGCCGCGTAACCCATCAGGGGAGGCATGGCCCCGGGAATGGCCCCCACCACGGTACATAAGGAAGTGATCTTCTTAAGGGGGGTGTAAAAGACGATATAACTGACCAAAGCCGTCATGCCCAGATAAGAGGTCAATTCATTGACTTGGTAAAGGAGTATCCAAAGGCCGACGACCGATAGGACCAGCCCGAACCAGAAAGCCTGTCGGGAAGGAAGCCTCCCCGCCGGGAGGGGCCGGGACTTGGTACGGTTCATCCTGCCGTCCGATTCCACCTCGAACCATTGGTTCAAGACCCCGCAGCCCGCCGCCACACCGACCGAACCCAGTAAGGTGAAGAGAAGTAACCGGCCATTCAAGGGACCGGCACTTCCCATGTAAAAGCCCGCCAGGGTGGTGAAGATGGCGAGAAGGTTCAATCGGGGTTTGGTCAGGGAGATGAAATCCTTGAGACGGTCGTTCTTCAAACGTTGGTCCTTCCTGAGTTCGGATACCGAATGTTCTTCATCATAACGCTTTCGATCGGGGAAACGGCTTCTTTACGCCTTTGATGCCGCTGGCTTTTTGAAAATTTGAAAACTTTTCAGGGTCAATACCACCATGGAGGCCAGGACCGCCGCCCCGACGATGACGTGGACCGAGGTCGGCACCACATCCTTCCCTGACTCGATGACCAGGACGCCTAAAAAACATTGAAGCCAGACCAAGAGTCCGGCGCTGGCCGCGGGCCAGAAAAGGGACCTTTCTTCTTGGTATTGTTGGCAAACTCGGAAGGAAACAAGGGTCACCAGGATCAGGACGACCAAGGCCCCTAACCTATGGCAAAAGTTGACGAGGATGGGAAAGGACCATTCAGGCGGCAGGACTTGCCCAAAACTGGTCGGAAAATCCGGGATGGCCAGGCCAGCCCCGCTATGGCGCATGACGGCTCCCAGGATGATCTGGACATAGACCGCGGCTGTGGTAACCAGGCTTAGGGTCGGGACCTGAAAGGTCCCCGGAGCCAATCGTTCTTGTTTCTCGTCCAGCCAATTCCTGGAAGTTACCAGGGTCAAACTCACTACCAGGACAAAAAATATCTGGGCCAAGCCCGCGTGACCCACCGAAACCGCCGTGGGAAGATGCATCAGCACCGTCACCCCGCCCAGGACCGCCTGGAGCACCACCGCCCCCAGGGCCCACCAGGCTAATTTCTTAACCCAATCCCTCGTTTCCACTCTTTGGGTGATGAAAGCCAGGATGGTCATCAGTATCGCCACCGTACCAGCGACCATCCGGTGCCCATGCTCATAAAAGACACCACCCGTCATGGGCGGGAAAAACTTTCCGAAGGATAATGGCCAATCCGGCACGGCCAGGCTGGAACCAGTGCTTGTGACCAGCGCTCCTGCCAACAACAGGAAAAAAGTACAGCCCGCCGTCACGAACGCGAACCGATGCAGATCTGGATGGTAGACAGGATTCTGGTTCATATTTCTCCTCGAAAAAAAGATGGCCCCAGAGGACTCCCCAGGGCCATGGATGTTCATATCAAAACCGCACGGATTATCGATTTTTCCTTTTTTACTGCGCGGTGAAGATGAAGTCGACCGACTTGGTCTCCCCGTCCTTGATGTCCACCTTTTGTGGGGCTGACTCGCCGTATTTTTCCTGCCAGGCCACCAGGGTGTAACTTCCCGCCGGGAGGGAGGAGATCTTATAAGTCCCATCGGCAGCCGTCACATTGAAGAACGGATGGCTGAATACCCCCCCGAAACAATGCATCCAGCTATGGACATCGCATTTGAACTTCACCGGCATCTCCGGCTTGGTGAACTTTTTCTCGGTCTTCATGCCCTGACTGGGCTGACCCACGTTGAAAGCGTCATTGATCGACGGCATGGCGTGGACGTTGTGCAGGGTCGGATCGTCATTGACGATCTCCAAGGGCTGGTTGACCTGTATCCCGAACACATGAGGGGTATACATACAACCGTGCTGGGTCAGGGTGACGCCTGTGGAGGGGGCCGGATAGCTTCCAGACACATCCTTGGCATAGACCAGGACATTGGCCAGATCGTTCTTCGCGTCCACCACGACCGTCTCATCCTTGACCGAGCCTGAGTGCTGGGATTTACACACGGGGTCCGCGTCCATCGCGATGAGTTCGGCTTTCGGCGCCCCGCCTTTCAAGGTGACCTTGCCGGAAATGACCCCAGTGCCCAGTTTAGCGGCTGACGCGGAGCCGGTATTACCGCCTCCCATCGCGTCGAGGTCATCATCGCTGTTCTTTCCGCAGCCAGCGGTCATTAGACCCGCCGCCAGAATGAACACCAGGTAGTGTCTTAAATTCATTTCTCTCTCCTCTGTGGTCGAACTTTCCTAGACCGAGCCCGAAGACCCGATCAGGCTTGAACCGAAAAATACTTTAGCCCTGGGAAACCTTGATTGCAAGCTGGGACAATGGGACAAAGAAGGCTCTAAATCACTCCCATTAGGGGGAGTGAAGAAGCCTCTATTACAGACCCTTCCCCAGCATGAAGAGATAATCCCGGAGGGCTTCCCGCTGTTTAGGGGAATCCCCATGGAAATATTGGGGAACGGGCGAGGTTTCCTGGGGCCAGAACCCGGGCATCCGGGTCCCCGGCATCAGATCATCCGGGTTCTTGAGCCAAAGGACGATCCAATCAGGCTTGAGCCTCTCATGCACTTTCAAAAGATCCGGGGCGGCCGAATTGAGGTCGGGCGGTATCTTGTCGCCCAACACGTGGCACTTCTGGCACTGCAACTTGGCGAACATGGCCTTGGCTTGGATCAGGTCATTACCCTTCAGCTTCTGGGTCGTCACCTTCTGGAAAGGATAGATCTGGTTGTCGTTAAGGTTGAAATAAGTGATGACTTTACTGACATCCTCGTCCGACCAGCGGAAGCTGGGCATGCGGATGTGCAGCCAGGGCCGGATGGAATGGACATTCGTGAGGAAGTCATGGAACCACTCGATCTGGACCTTGGACCCTTCCTTGCGGAGGTTGGGCGGGGCCAGAGAGAAATCCATGCCTTCTTTCTCGTACATTTCCCGTATCTTGCCGCCCTGATCCTCGATCAGATGGCAGCCGCGGCAATTGAACTTGGCGATGACCCGGCGGCCCTGCTCCAGCAAGGGACCGTTGCCATGGATCCCGGCCGTCATCTCGTCAGGCACGTAGGTGTTGGTGAGACCCAAAACCGCGGTCACGATGGCGTCCCGCTCATCGTCCGACAAATAGAAATTGGGCATCTTCAAGCGGTCCTGGAAGGCCTGGACCTTGTCCTTGTCGAATTGCCGGGGATTGGAAAGCTTGGCGTTGATGAAAGCGTCATGGGTATGGGCCACATCGGTGAACCCGAAGTCGATCTGGCTAAGCTGTTTGGAACCCCACTCGGAAAGCTCGGTGCCGATGCCCTGGGCCGTCTCGAAACCCTGGATCATATGACAGCCGAAACAACCGTACTTGGTGATGCTCTTCTGCCCTAACAAGAGTTCTTTGGCGTCGTCGGTCATACCGGCCACTTGCTCTCGGGCCGACTTCTCACCCTGCTGGACCTTGAGGTAATCCACCAACAGCTGGTCCCTAACCGCCGGATCGGCCTGGGGCGGGGTCGTGGACTCGAAATCCTTGTTGCGCTTGCTCATCAGGTAGGCCGTGATATCGGAGGCTTCCTGCGCCGACAGGCGCAGGTTGGGCATGCGGGTGTCCGGATCGTAATGTTTGGGATCGCGTATCCAGGTATAGACCCAGGACGGCGAAAGTTTGCTTCCCGCCGCCGAAAGGTCCGGCGCGAAATTGGCATGGTAGCTGGTGACATCGTTCATCCCGTGACAGGCCACGCAGCCGACTTCCTTGAAAAGTTTCTTGCCGTTGGAGACGCTTCCCCGGCCGGGAGCTTCCTTGGGTTGATAATCAGCGGACCGGGTGAAAAGATAATTCACGATGGCGGTCATCTCGGTTTTGGTCTTGGCCAGGCCTTCCTCATCCGAGTTGTTCGTCTGCTGGAAGTAGCTGGGCATCTTGGCTTCAGGATTGAATGACTTGGGCGCCCAGACCCATTTGAGAACGAACTCTTTCTTCAGTTTTCCCTTCACCTTCAGCAAGTTCGGTCCGGCCTTGGGCATGTTCTCCAGGTTCTTGACCTTGTGGCATCCGACACAGCCCCGCACCACCATCAATTCCCGGCCTTTATCCAGCTTGGGGGCGAAATTCACGTGCTGCTGGGTACCGTGGCACTTCAAGCAGGAACCCTCTGTATATTTCAGGGGGAGCATGGGTACAGGAACGCCTTCAGGCTCTTTCCAGTTGTATTTAACGGCCCAGACCTTGGCCTGGTCCTCGTCGTTGGGAACATGGGCGCAGGTGTTGAAATTGACCGCTTGGCCCACACCGCCATGACAAACGGTACAACCGATCTTGTTCAGGGGATGGGGGCTGGAAGCTCCCAGATAAAGGTCCAACTTGGGGTGGGTGCGGAAAGGCTGGGGCGCGTCCTCGAAACCTTTTTGGTCGATGGCCAAATGGCAGGTGATGCAACGATCCACTCGCATGGTCTTGGCGAAATAGAGGTCCTCCGGCAGGTTCTTCAGCACGATCTGTTTGACCTGGATGGTGGGGGACATGAAATCCAGCAGCATGGCGTTACGGAACATGAAGAGGAAGTCGAAATCCAGGTTATGGAATTTGGTCCTCAGCAGGGTCAAATTGGCCGTTAGCTTCTTGATCTGGTCCTTGGCGTCATCCCTTTTGGCCGAAAGGTCGGCCAGTTTCTGGAGGATCTGATCCTGGGCCTTCTTGAGTTCGAACACCTTCTGGTTCAGGGCGCTGGCCTCATCCACCAGATCGTCTATCTTCTTCTTCAATCCGGCGTTTACTTTGCCTTCTTTCAAGAAGTGCTCGGAATAATCGTACTTGGCCGCGTCGATCTGCGCCCTCTCCAAGAGATAATCCTTGTTGAATTTGTAGATCTGGGCGTCCAGCTTGCCTTGTTGGTCTTCCAGATCGCTGATCTCCCGTGTATGGGTTTCCAGTTCCTTGGAGGCGTCGCTAAGCAGGGTCTTCAGTTGGTTGACCTGGTTCCAATCCACCTCGTTCTTGGCCTCGGCGTAACTTTCCTTGATGCGGCTCCGTTGGAGGTGCATGAACTTGCGTTGGTAATCCTTCCAGGGACGGCTGTAATCCAGCCAGGCCATGGCGATGACGCAAGCCAACAGCCCCAGACTGGCCCAAAGGAATACTTTGGTCAGGGTATTAACGTTGTAGACCCGTTCGTCTTTGACTTCAGCCAAGGCTTGTTCCTTTACGGACCCTTTTATGGTCCTAAATATTGAAGAAAAATTCCGGTATCGAGACGATGTATTTAAGGTTCAAAACCCACCGCAGGATCATCTTGATGGGCAGCGCCGCCATCAGAAGGGTCAGGTTGATCAGGATGGCGTAACGTACCAGCCCCATTTTTTCCAGCATCCCCTGAAGTAGCGGGATCTTCTTGGTCAATAACGGGGGAAGACCGACCAGGTAGAAGATGACGATCAGGAAACCCCAGATCTCGCGGATGAACCAACTATGAGGCAGTCCGGTTCCCAACAACTTCACCCAGATGTACTCGGAAAAGTTCACGTTGTTCAAGACCACGACCTTGTGGGCGTCCCAAACCTCGAAGGGTCCGAAGAAGTTCCAGGCCGGACCGCGCAGGAAGGTTCCCAGGAAGATCAGGGTCACCCAAAGGATGAAGAATCCGAACAGGAAAGGGATGATGGCGAATTGTCGCTCCGAGAAGGTGTAATATCCGTTACCCTTGGGGTTCTTGTCGATATAAGGGATGGCCATAAGGCCTACGATGATCAGGGTCGGGAAGACCACCCCGGCCAGCCAGGGATCGTAATATACGAGCATTTCCTGTAGACCCAGGAAGTACCAGGGGGCTTTGGAGGGATTGGGGGTCCAGGCCGGGGTAGCCGATTCTTCCAAGGGCGCGTGAAGGCAGAGGGACCAGACCAGAAGAAGGACCCCGGCGATCACGGTCACGATGAACTCGATATAGACCAGGTCGGGCCAAACATAGGTCTTGATGTCGGAGGTTTCTTTCTCGATCGGCGATTTTCCCTCGGCCAGGCGCTTATCGTTCAAGGCGGCCTGCCGGAAGGACAGCCAGGTGAAGAATCCCACCGAGAAAACCATGATGAAGATGGGGAAATTATCCGCTTTGGTGGAGATATCCCGGAAATGGTCGTTGAACATGGATAATCCAAGGACCGCCAGGACCCCCCCCAGTATCTTCAAGGCGAACTTCGGTTCGGTCCATTGATGCCGGTAGCGGATCATGGCATAGAACAACCCGACCGAGATCAGGAAGTATGCCCAAGGTTGGAACAAGAAATTCGTGAGACTGACTAAAGATTGCATTTTGCCTCGGATCAGATATTTGTTTTTGGATCATTCCCCTAAAAGATCGGAACGATCCACGGCCGAAACTTTCACATCGAACCTCAAAGAGGTCCGGAAATCCCCCCGTCCTTGCGGATCCTCCAGAAATGGATGGCCATCAAGGTCGCCGCGACGATCGGTATAAAGACGCAATGAAGCACGTAAAAACGGAGGAGTGTGGCCTCGGAAACGAAGTGACCGCCCAAAAGGGCGAAATGGACATCCGATCCCCCATGCACCAAGTGGACCCCGCCGATCTGGATCATGGAAGCGCCCGGACCCTCATAACCCATGAAGGGAGTGGCGCGGGCCATGTTGGTCCCGACCGTGATGGCCCACATGGCCAACTGGTCCCAGGGCAAAAGGTAACCGGTGAAAGAAAGAAGAAGGGTCAATACCAGGAGCACCACGCCGATGACCCAGTTGAACTCCCGGGGGGGCTTATAGGAACCTGTCATGAATACCCGGAACATATGCAGCCAGACCGCAATGACCATGGCATGGGCCGCCCAGCGGTGCAGTTCCCGCATGATGCCCAGAGGCACATGCTCCCGAAGGGCCACGATGTCGTAAAAAGCGTACTCGGCGGTGGGCCGGTAATAGAACATCAAAAGAACGCCGGTCACGGTCAGGTTCAAGAATAGGAAGAAGGACAAACCACCCATGCACCAGGTGTAGCTCATCTTGATGCCGGAATATCGGGCCTTCACAGGGTGAAGATGCAGGAAGAGGTTGGACAGTACCGCCATGATGCGGTTACGGGGCGTGTCCGGATAGCCATGCCGGAACACCGATTTCCAAACCTGTCCCTCGGCGATGGATTTACGGACCGCCTCAGGCGAAGGCGCCTTGGCCTTCCATTCAGCGATGGTTTTTTTGATTCCGTCTAACATGCGCTACTCCCCTTCCTCTAAAAAGCAGTTCTAAGTTAACAACAACTTAAAACTTTCGGATCAGCCTTTGTACTCCAAGAACGATCCGGGCATTCCCCACTGTCCCAATTCCTGCTGGAACTTGACTCCCTCATCCACCTCGATCTGGCCGTCATCGGCCAGGGCGATCTGAAAACGTTCCAAGGGTCTGGGGGCCGGTCCCTCGAAATTGACACCGGTGACATAAAAACCGCTCCCATGGCAAGGGCATTTGAATTTCTGCTCGGTCTGGAGCCAGTTGGGGGTGCAACCCAAATGGGTACAGATGGTTGAGAGCGCGTAAAAACCCTTGTCGTTGCGGACGATCCATACCCGGTGTTCGTTCTTGAAACGCTCATCCACCCCTACCGCGAACTGGTCCGGAAAGCCGACCTTGAATTTTAGTGGCGGTTCGAAGGTTACATTGGGGAAAAAGAAACGCAGGACGGTGGTCAACGCACCCATGGTAGCCGCCGTAAAAGCGATCCAGGCCCATCCTAGAAGGGTGATGAAGGACCGGCGGGTCATCTGGGGATTCAGGGGAAGAACTTGTCCATCAGCCGTGGTAAAGGTCGGCATGGAAGCCGGCGCGAGGACGGGCTTTTTCTTGCGGATGATCTCTTCCGGAACAGGAGCTGGGTTATAGAAGAAATGGTAGACGGTCAGACCGATCAACGAAAGGACATAGATCGCCAGTACCCCAAGACCCGAGTAAGCGATGATCAGGATGGTCGAGCTGGCGCCAGAAGACGCTGCAGTGGATTCCTCAGCGAAAAGTATGGAGGTGGTTAACAATAGGCAAATGGACGCAATAATAGCTATCTTTTTTCGTGGTAAGAGATCAGGCATCCATGGCTCCAATGGATCTTTCGGCTCAACATAACTCAAAAATCATTACGAGATTTTGATGAGTGAAAAGTCAAATGCATATAAAGCAGGCGTATTCTAGTCGAGTATTTTTTCGAGTGTCAAGAACCAACGTGGCAAAAATCCTTATTTTTATGCGGTAAATCGGCCAAAAGGTCATTCAAAAGTTAAAAGAATTCACAAAGCGTAAAAGCTTCCGCTTGCCCGGACAACTTCAGCCATTTTCCCTATTTTCTTTCAATTACCGGTATAAGTAATTTTGAATACCCTTCCAGCGTGATCATCGGTAACGAATAATTCCCCATGGGGGCCTGTCAAAACATCGACCGGTCTTCCCACCCTTTCAGCGCCTTGCAGGAATCCCCACAAAAAATCCCGTGGTTTCCCGGCTTTGTTCCCTTTCAGGGGAAAGAAAACCACTTTATATCCCACGGGAATGGACCTGTTCCAACTCCCGTGGAAACAGACAAATAGCCCCTGACTATATTCCTGGGGAAAAGCCAGGCCTGAATAAAAGGTGATTCCCAGAGGGGCTGTATGAGCTTGGTACTCAAAGATCGGGGACCCATTCTGCCGAACCCCCAGGTGGCCCATGTCCGGGTCCGGCACCACCTTGCCCTTGAGGGAGTAGGAATAGGGCCATCCGTAATCCTTCCCTTGCTCGATCAGATAGAATGTTTCCGGCGGTAAGTCATCGCCCAAATAATCCCTGCCGTTACAGGACGCCCAAAGGTCGGTTGTCCCGGGGCGGAAAGCGATCCCTACGGCATTGCGCAATCCCTTGGCATAAACCTCAAAAGCGGACCCGTCCGGGTCACACCGGCAAATGGAGGCATAGCGGGGATCCGGTTCCTCGCAGGTATCACAGGTGCTTCCGATGGAGATGTAAAGTTTGCCGTCAGGCCCAAAAGCCAGCGTACGGGTGAAATGGCGTCCCCCGGGAGGTAAGGGAGTGACCGTATGCCCATCCTCCGCGAAGAGTCGATGGTCCGTCATGATGAACCTTGAAACCCTACTGGTTTCCCCCACATAGATCTGCCCATGGTGAAAAACTAAACTGTGAGGATTGTCCAACCCCTCGATGACGATCCTGGGTTGGGCGCAAAATCCCTGGTTGAATGGATCGGGGAGTTCCAATATCCTTCCGCCCTTCATGTCACAAACATAAAGGTCGCCTTCCGGGGAAAAGGCCATGCCCCTGGCGTTGCCCAGACCCGAGGCGAAAACCGAGACTTTAAAACCCGGTGGTACGGACAACCGCTGCGCCGCCCCTTGAGCCACGGCGTCAGAGGCTGCTGGATCGGCCAAAATAAAATTCGGGAGGATAAGTAGAAAGAAAACTGTGAAAAGTTTAGCGGTATGGAATTTCAATGGACCCCCTTATAAAAGAACAGATTAGTCCTTATAAAGGGATCCATCAAGGGATGAGAAACACCCAATTTTTTATTTCACCAGTTCCACATCGTCGATCTTGAAATCAAAATCGGGGCTTCCGGCGCCAGGTGAAAAGGTCAGTTTGGTCACGTCATTGAAACTCTTTGGCACCTGTTTCCCCCAGGAAGCTTGGCCAAAATCCGTGAAAGGAATGGTGACCTGTGTCCAATCAGCCGACGATACGAAATTAGCCTGGAAATCACAGTAGTCCGTCACCGAGGCCTTGTTCAAGGCGACCCCATGGGTCTTCCCGTCCCCTTTGGTATAGAAGCGAAGAGCTTTATAACCGTTTATATTTACGGGGTTCGCTCCCGCGTTCAAGCTGAGCGAAAGGATCGCCCAGGGCCAGGGCGCCTGTTGCGGACCCATGTGGCCTTTCATTCCCGCGCAATGTCCTGGGGATTGGGGAGAACCGCCAGCCAGTGTGGTGAAAGGCATTGGCTCCAGTTTGGTGACCCCGAATGTGTCGCAACCAGTCCACCAACCCGAACCATAAAGGGGCGTGGAAGACTCAAAATCATCCAGTTTCAATACATCCTTATCCGGTGCGACAATAACGGACTGGGAATCGATGACCGCTGGTTTGGAGACAATAGGGGCGGTCTGGGAAACCACCGCTTGTGGTTTCCAAACGGCGTTGATCAGGGTCAGTTCTTTCGCGTCAAAATTTACGGGATACACGGAAGCGGCGAGGGGCTGAACTTCCCTACCGCCTTGAAGTACCTTCAACCCATCCCCCTCGATATCGACCTTGAGGACCGTCCCCTTGGGAAAGTTGGCCGGGATTTCCCAGCGAATGACCGTTTGAGTGCCGCTCTTTTGCGTCTCCGCTTTCTCCAGGATTTTTTCCGCCTTCCAATAGGCGCCCACATCGCCGAAGGGAGCTACCCACAGGTCTTTTTGTTTAATGACCAGGTAATCCAGGAACTGAAGATAGGTTTTCTTGGGGATGGGTTGGTACCAATCGGAGCCTTCGATGGAATGGATCATCAGGACGGTCCAGGCGCCCGATTCTAGGTCCTGATCCACCCAATTTTTATAGGTCTCATAGGCGTAAGCGGTCAGGGTGACTTGGCTGGGGATATCGAACCAATCGGGTTCCATACCGGGAGTCAAGTAATAGCCGGACCCATTGCCGCCCCGCGCGATAAAATCATCCGCTTCGACCCATTTTTTCAGGCCGGGCGATTCCTCCACGAAGGGGTAGGCGAAGGTCAGGACCGGAACGCCGAATAATTTTTCCAGTGTGGACTTGGCCTGCTCCACCTCGTTTTGCTCATCCAGAGGCTTCAGTTCGGAAGTATGACGATGGGTGACAGTATGGTTTCCGACCTCCTGGCCCGAAGCGAGTATCTTTTTCCACTCATCGGCCCGGTCTAATTTCCCCGAGATAAGATAAAAGGTCCCTCTTAAATTCCTTTTGGCCATTTCCGGAACGACTACGTCCAATTGGATGGGGATACCGTCATCATAGGTCAGGGAAAGGGCGGCTTTATAACCGTTCCAGGGAATGACTTGAAAGGGAACGTCCTTGGCGTGGGAAAGGCAGGGTAATAAAAGCGCGAAAAAGAATACCCAACCCCAGGTTTTCTTTACTTTATAAGAATTCGACATCCATTCCTCCTGAATTTCGAAAAGGATAAAAGGCTTACAACAATTCTCTTTATTCTAATTCAACTGTTGGAAGACAAAAGAATTACCGAAGGATCAGCAACTTCCCGATGGACCTGCCCTGGGAGGTTTGGACCACCACATAATAAAGCCCGCTGGCCAGAGGCTTGCCCCACTTGTCCGTCAGGCTCAAAGACACATCCGTCCCCGAGGGCA
>Ga0326728_10001911_pt1 | contig 71314 bp, 54 predicted proteins | sample MB3enrmetagenome_FD_207602 | JGI IMG/M metagenome (GOLD analysis project Ga0326728, IMG submission 207602) | Lab enriched peat soil microbial communities from McLean, Ithaca, NY, United States - MB31MN | ecosystem: Environmental > Terrestrial > Soil > Wetlands > Peat | place: USA: New York...
GAGGGCATCCGCAAGGTGCTCTCGCAAGGCCGCCCACCCACCTGCGCCCCACCCCCTGATACCTGGCCCTTGCAACTGTTCCTGGCTTGGCACGGATAAAAAAATGAGGAAACTCCTCCTGCACTTTGCACTTGACACCGGGCGGGAGTCGTGGTAGGCTATAGGAGTGGTCAAATGAGAAAACTCGCCTGCGAGCACGGCAAGGGGGTTCGAGAAAGGCGCGAAGGTGGGGAAAAAGCGCAGAAAACAGAAAAAAGATACTAAATAGTGGGAACGAACCTAAGAATGTGTTGAACACAAAGGAGTTATCGTTTTCAGGGGCTCAAAACGAACTGGTTTTTCGGTGCAAAAAAGGGCCAATCTAAGCCAAAAAACTGGCCCGGAACCCACCTTTTATGCGGCATTGAGTGAACCCGGATTCGCAGATTAAGGGGCACTGTTCCGTTCCGATCCATACGTTGGCAGTCGGGGGCTTTGCAGGTTTACTCTTCGACTTCTCGACTCTCGACTCTTGACTCTTGACTTCTCGACTCCTCGACTCCTCGACTTCTCGACTCTCCTAATGCCTCACGAAGAAGTACACCGACATGGAAATGCCGACGGCGATGACGAAGCGGCGAACGATTTGAGGATCGAGTTTCTGGGCGAAATACGCCCCACCGTAGCCGCCCAGGACGGCACTCACCATCATCACCAGGGCCTGTGGCCACAGCACCGCGCCCGCCGCGATGAACGTGACGACGGCAGCGCCATTGATGGCGGCATTGAGGAGCGTCTTCAAAGCGTTCATGGCGTGAATATCGTCCATCCGCAGCATGGTGAGCAAAGCGAGCATCATGATTCCGATGCCCGCGCCAAAGAAGCCACCGTAAACGGCAATCAAGAACTGGAAGAAATTTGACGCCGCCACCACAACCCAGCGCGGCTGTTTGGAGGTCTTGAATATCGCCTCCACCCAATTGGCGAGCTCCGTACCAAAAATGAGCAGCAGTGTGGCCAGGAGAAAGAGATAGGGCACAAAGCGCATGAAGGTGCTCTGCGGGGTGTGAAGCAGGACCAAGGCGCCCAGCGTCCCGCCGGCCAGGCTGGTGACAATCATCTCGACGAGAATTCGAAAGTCTTTGGGAAAGCGCTTCCGGTAGGCGCCCACGCTGGCTACGGTGCCCGGCCAGAGCGCTACCGTGGAAGTGGCATTGGCCGGGATGGGAGGCACGTGGGTAAAAATCAGGGCGGGAAATGATATGAAGCTGCCCCCGCCGGCAACCGAATTCAGCGCGCCGGCGAGTCCCGCAGCTACAAAAAGCAGTATGGCATTGGGCAGGGACATGGAGTTCCAGTGGCTAGTGCCTAGCCACTAACCACTAACTTGGAGCGATACTTCATGGGCGCGGGCCACTCGTCCGCGAAGGCCTTGATGCGGTTCACGATGCCGTCGACGTCCAGCCCATACTTGGCATGCAGCAGGTTGGTCGCCCCGTGGGGAATGATGCGGTCGGGCACCGCGATGCGCAAGATGCTGGCTGGAACCCTTCGGTCGTGGAGCAGAGCAGCGACCTGAGCGCCAAAGCCTCCCGCTTCTGTCCCTTCCTCGGCCGTCACCAGGAATTGCCTTTCGGCCGCCAGGCAACAGATCAAATCGGCATCGAGCGGCTTCATAAAGCGCGCGTTGATCACGGTGGCGGAAATGCCCATGGCCTCCAGCCGGGTGGCGGCTTCCAGGCAGGGATAGACCATGCTGCCCAGGGCGAGAATGCCGATATCGCTTCCTTCCCGGAGTATCTCGCTCTTACCGATCTCCAGCTTCTTGAACTCAGGGTCGGTTGGGATACCGAGACCATTGCCTCGCGGGTAGCGCAATGCGGCGGGGCCATCGACCGTCAGCGCGGTGTAGAGCATGTGGCGAAGTTCGTTTTCATCCTTGGGAGCCATCACCACAATGCCGGGCAGCGCGGAAAGAAAGACCAGATCATAGAGCCCGTGGTGGGTAGGTCCATCGGCGCCCACAATACCCCCGCGGTCGAGCGCGAAGGTGACGGGAGCTCGCATGAGGCAAGCATCGTGCATCACCTGGTCGAAGGCGCGCTGGAGGAAGGTGGAATAAATGGCTACGACGGGCCGCATCCCTTCACAGGCCAGGCCGGTGGCGAAGGTTACGGCGTGCTGTTCCGCGATGCCCACGTCGAAGAAGCGCTGTGGAAAGCGCTTGGAGAATTCATCCAGGCCCGTGCCTTCGCTCATGGCGGCGGTAATGCCGACGATGCGGGAGTCTTTTTCCGCCAGCTCGCACAGGGCCTTGCCAAAGACTGCGGTGTACGTGGGAGCTGTGCCGGGGGCTTTGTGGAAAGCCCCGGTGGAGACATCAAACTGCGTCACCCCGTGGTATTTCACCGGCAGCTTTTCGGCGATGGAATAACCCTTGCCCTTCTGTGTAACGATGTGAACCAGCGTGGGCTTGGGATGGTTCTTGACCTTGGCGAGCACAGCCAGAAGCTCGAAGATGTCGTGGCCGTTGATGGGCCCGATGTATTCGAAACCGAGCTCTTCGAACACCAAGCCGGGAATCAGCACGGCTTTCGCCGACTCCACGATGTCCCTGGACATCCTCCAGAGCCGCGGTCCCACGCGGGGAACCGCCAACATCAACTTCTCCACCTCTTCCCGCAAGCGGTGATAGGCCTGGCCATGCACGATGCGGTTTAGATACCCAGCCAGCGCGCCGACGTTGGGCGAAATCGACATCATATTGTCATTGAGGATGACCAGGAGCTTCTTTTCGAGGGTGCCCAGGTTGTTGATTCCCTCGAGCTCTTCCCCTACGGTCAGACCTCCGTCCCCCACCACGGCGACGACATGGTAATCCTCCCCTTTCAGGTCTCGCGCCACGGCCATGCCCAGCGCGCCGGAGATGGCCGTGCCGGCGTGAGCCACGTTGAAGGCATCGTAAGGACTTTCGTCGCGCGAGGGAAAGCCGGAGATTCCCCCGTACTGGCGGATGGTGGGGAAGCGGTCGCGTCGTCCGGTCAGAATTTTGTGTCCGTAAGCCTGGTGGCCAACGTCCCAGACGATTTTGTCCTTGGGCGTGTCGAAAGTGTAGTGGAGGGCCACCGTCAGCTCGGCGGCGCCGAGGCTGGAGGCGAGGTGGCCGCCTATCTTCGAGATCACGGAGACCATATAATCCCGCAGTTCATCCACCACCAGGGGCAGCTCTTCGCGCGGGATTTTTCTCAGGTCCGCAGGTGAATCAATGCGGGGAAGGTATTTGTATTCCATCAGTTCTTCCTCACAGTCAGGTATCGAGCGATGCCTTGCAGGATGTGGGCGCGGCCTTCATAGGGTTCGAGAACTTCGCAGGCTTCTTCCACCAGCCGGGAGGCCCTGCGCTGAGACTCTTCGATTCCATGGATGGCCGGATAAGTGGCCTTGTGTTGTTGGTCGTCCTTGCCCACGGTCTTGCCCAATGATTCCTGCGTACCCAGCACGTCCAGCAGGTCGTCCACAATTTGGAAAGCCAGTCCTACTTTCTCACCGTAGGAGGTGAGGCGGGCCAAGTCTTCTTCCCCGGCCTGCGCGTAAAGAGCTCCGCACCTTACCGCGGCGCGGATAAAGGCGCCCGTCTTGGCGGAGTGAATATATTCCAGGGTGCGGCTGTCCACCTTCTTCCCGGCCATCTGGAGATCAACCACCTGGCCGCCGATCATGCCTCCCTCCGTCCCGAGGGCGTGGGCCAATTCATGGATCACCCGCAGCTTGCACGCTTCGGGGGGCGGACCCGGAGAGGAAAGGACTTCGAAAGCCAGGGTCAGAAGCGCGTCGCCGGCCAGGATGGCGATTGACTCACCGAAGGCCCGATGCGAAGTCGGCTTGCCCCGCCGCAAGTCGTCGTTATCGAGAGCCGGCAAGTCGTCGTGGATCAGCGAATAGGTGTGGATCAACTCCAGCGCGCTGCCCAACCGCACCAGCGTCCGCTCGTCACCGCCCAGCAAGCGTCCCGCTTCCAGGCAGAGGATCGGCCGCAGTCGCTTTCCCCCCGCCAGCACCGAGTAGCGCATCGCCAAGTGGATACTGGGCGGGAAATGGTCGGGCGGCGGCAGCAGGCAGTCCAGCTCCTTATCGATTTGGCCGCTCGCCGTCTCGAGATACTGTTGGATGGTTTCTGTCGCAACTGTGTTCAAGGTTCTGTGTCGGGCGGCAGATGCCTGTTGGCGCTCATCGCCTGACAACCCTAATTGTGACCTGAATTGGCTCGAAGGGGAAGCATTATAACGGCGACTCTTGCAGGTAGGTAGTTATCAACGAATACCCTCCTCCTCAGGCGAAACGCCCTTTCGTTACGCCCGCTCGGACCACGCGCCTCGCCGGACGTCTGCGAAGATCCGGTATCTTCTGCCCGGTTCTGCCAGCACTCTGCCTTCGATCAGGCGGGCCGAATGTTCTGGTTCACCCTGAAGAAGTTGGCAGGGTCGTATTTCCTCTTGACGGTCGCGAGGCGCGCGTAGTTATCGCGGTAGGAGGCTTGAACGCGTTCCTGGCCCTCCTCCATCATAAAATTGACGTAGGCCCCGCCAGCCGAATAGGGATGCAGCGCGTCAAAGTAGTCCTTGCACCATTGGGTGAACCTGCCGGCGTTGCTCGGGTCGGGATCCACACCCAGGATAACCTCCGCCCAGTTCGCCTCGCGGTAACTGAACGCCGTGTCGTTCTTTCCTACCCGGTGGGCGGCGCCGTCAATGGGATAGAGATGCGCCGTGGAGAGCATGGTTGGAAGCTTGGCGCCGTACTCGGCGTGCAAGGCGATCGCCTGGTCGGTAATTTCATTGACGAAATCAGCGCGCCAATACTGCTGAAGCCCGGGCGGGTATAGGGCGTCGAACAGGGTTTGAACCACCGGGAAAGGCATTTCGCCCACGTGGTCGAGAACCGGCTTGCCGACCGAGCGCATGGGCTTGAGAGCGGCCTCGGCTTTATCGGCCGGACCGTTGCAACACCACATGACCCCGCACACTTTCTGCAAATGCAGCGGCGCGGGAAACATCGGGGCGGGCGGGATGGTCAAGAAGGCGAAGAAGCCGTTGACTTCCTCGGGCGCCTGGAGAATGAACTCGCGATAGGCGCTCATCACCTCCGCGGTCTGCCCGAGAGGCCAGAACGTCGGGCCGGCATATGCCGCTCTTACCGGGTGCAGCCGGAATGTGAAGGACGTGACCACGCCGAAGTTTCCGCCGCCCCCACGCACCGCCCAGAAGAGGTCGCTATTCTCTTTTTCATTGGCGACCACAAAACTGCCGTCGGCCAGGACCATGTCCACGGAGAGCAGGTTGTCAATTGTCAGGCCGTACTTGCGCGTCAAGTGGCCGATCCCGCCGCCCAGCGTCAGCCCGCCGACCCCGGTGGTTGAAATAAAGCCGCTAGTCGTGGCGAGCCCGAAGGCATGCCTGGCGTGATCCACATCTCCCCACACACATCCACCCGCCACTTGTACGGTGCGCGCGGCAGGATCAACAAGCACACCCTTCATTCGGGAGAGATCAATTACCAGGCCGCCCTCACAGGTTCCCAGGCCGGCGGCGTTGTGACCGCCGCCGCGAACTGCGGTGGGGATATTTTTTTCGCGGCCATACTCGACGGCCGCCATCACATCGGCCACGTCCACGCAGCGGGCGATAAGCGCCGGGCGCTTGTCAATCATCCCGTTATACACTTTGCGGGCGGATTCATAGCTGGCATCGCCGGACTTAATCACCTCTCCGCGCATTCGGGCTCTCAATTGCTCGACGTCTACCGTAGGCATGGGGGATCCTCCTCTGATGTTGGTTTACAAGAGTTATAGTTGTGGTTTCCCTGACACACCCATTATAGACCAGGCCGCTTCTGCACGGAAAGCCGAAGCTTGGTTATAACACGGGGTGAGAGATAGCAGCGTGAGCTGACGGCTGAGCGCTGACAGCTTCACTCGTCCCGCCGCGGAGGGTCACTCGTCACTAGCTGGTTCGCCTGGCTCGAACGGTTCCGCAACCACCTTGCCACCGGCCTTTTTTGTGAGGATCTCCACTTTCCCTTCGGCTTCTTCCAGTTGCTTGTGGCAAATCTCGGAGAGTTTCATTCCTTCCTCATAAAGCTGCAAGGCCTTCTCGAGCGGCAAGTCTGCATCCTCGAGCTCGCGCACGATTCCATCCAAGCGTTCCAGGTTCTTTTCAAAGGAGTCGGGTTTGGCGGGTTTTGGTGTTTGAGTCATATAAAAGCTCTCAGCTCTCAGCTATCAGCCGTCAGTTGTCTTTGCCCTCGCTGATAGCTGAGAGCTGACTGCTGACAGCTCTGGTCCGTTCCCCCAAGACTTGCGCCACCTCCACCGCCATGGCGTAACGACCGAAGGGAGCGGCGATCTGCACACCCTGAACCAAGTCGCGGATTGAGAGCAGGGTCTCCTGAGCGATTGTAACACCTTCCGCCCGCGCGCGCTCTCCCGTATCCACCTTTCTCATCCGGTCCATGATGGCTTGCGGGACGGAGATTCCGGGCACCTCATTATTCATGAATTCGGCGTTGCGGTAACTGGTAAGTGGGCAGATCCCTGCGACCACCGGAATGCGGCCCGCGGCGGACTCCATGCGCTTCAAGAACGTCGCCAATTGCTCGACGTCGAAAACCGGTGGGGTGAGGGCGAAATTTGCGCCTGCTTTCAGTTTGAGTTGGAAGCGGTGAAGTTCTTCGTCAGGGTTCACGGCGTAAGGATTCAGCCCCACCCCGATCAGGAATCCCGTTTGCTTGCCCAAGGGGTTGCCTCCCACATCCAACCCATGGTTCAGGTTGTTCAGGATGTTGACCAGCCCGATGGAATCGACTTCGAAGACGGCGGTTTCCAGAAGCGTCGAGAACTGGGCGGTGTCGCGAGTGATGGCGAGGATGTTGCGGAGGCCCAGCGCATGCGCTCCCAGCGCGTCGGCTTGAATGCTCAGGACGTTACGATCGCGGGCGCTGTAATGCAGCAGGACTTCGATGCCCACTTGCTGCTGGAGGAGGGCGGCGAGCGTGAGCGGGCTCATGCGGCCCATGACCCCTGTGCCGTCGGGAATGTTGATCGCGTCCACTCCCTTCGCCAGGAGGTATTGCGCGCCTTCCACTTCCTTGGTGGCGTCGCAGCCCTTGGGAGGAACAACCTCCGCCAGAACTGGAAACTCGGCCCGCGCCAGCTTTTCAGACAGCCTCGAGCGCTTCTCCACTGGAATGGGTTCGAGCGTGCGCCCCGGGCGCTCCAGGACCTCAATGGCCACGCGCGAGCGCTGCGGGCTCAGAGAGCGGACGGCCGCTTTGATCGCTTTGATATGCCCCGGCGTCGTCCCGCAGCAGCCACCCACCAGCCGCACTCCGCTCTGAATGAAACGGCGAGCGTAACTGGCCATATACTCCGGCGAGCTGAGGTAGATGTTCCGCCCCTGAACCGTGCGGGGCATTCCCGCATTGGGCTGCGCGGAGAGCTTCCTGTCCGTTACGGCCGCCATGATCTCCAGCGCCTCCAGGATGGCCGCCGGGCCGACGCTGCAATTGAGCCCAATGATGTCGGCGCCCCACTCATCCAGTTTGCGGGTGAAGTCCTCGGGCAATGCCCCGATGGGCGTGCTGCCGTCCTCCTGCACCGTCATCTGTACGACCACGGGCAGGGAACACACGTCACGCGCAGCGAGCAAGGCTTGGTGGGCTTCGCTCGGGTCGCTCATGGTCTCGACTATAAGCAGGTCTACGCCGGCCTCCGCCAGCGTGGCGATTTGCTCTCCAAACGCCTCCCTGGCCTCCCGGAGCGAAGTCGGCCCCAGGGGTTCCAGGCGGGTTCCCAGCGGTCCCACCGAGCCCGCGACATAGAGATCATCCCCCGCCACTTCGCGAGCCAGGCGCGCGCCGGCCAGGTTGATTTCGCGGACCTTGTCGCCATGATTGTATTTTTCCAGGCGCAGCCGCGAGGCGCCAAAGGTGTTGGTTTCAAGGAGTTCCGCCCCAGCCTTCACGTAGGCGAGGTGGACCTCCTTGACCATCTGCGGCGCGCTCAGATTCAGCTCATCGTAGCAGCGGGTCAGGGGGATGCCCTTCGAGTAAAGCATCGTCCCCATCGCGCCGTCGCAGATCATGGGCCGGCTTTCGATTTTTTCCAGGAAAGGTTCCCGCATCCCTCACTTAGTTTAACACGACGAACCGCCAAAGGTTAAAGGCTAAAGGGTAAAGGCTAAAGGTTAAAGTCTAAAGGCTAAATGATAAAGAGTTACCTTAGTCTCACGACTCGGCGAAACCGCAACCAAAGCGAACTTCTCCGTGTCCTCTGTGCCTCGAAAGCCTCTACGCAGGGAACGCGGGGGGTCTCAGTGACCTTTGTGTTTAGTCTTTCTTTGGCCACAGAGAACACGGAGAAGCGAAACCCTTCGCGGCACAACAGCGTCGCACGAACTAGTGCTACAGGGCCAGCCTTTACCCTTTACCCTTTACTCTTTACCCTTTAAAAGTATCCCCAAAGCGGTGACATTCGTGCATAATTCCATTACCCGTGATTGGATCGATCTTCCAGACTTTAACGGACTTCTTCGCCCGGTACGGCTACTGGGCGGTGTTCTTTGGCGTAATGCTGGAAAACGGCGGCCTGCCCTTGCCCGGCGAAACCGTTCTGCTGTTTGCGGGGTTCCTGGCTTACCAAGGGGAGATTCAACTCGTTCGGGCCATCGGGACAGCGATTGCCGGGGCGACACTCGGCGACAGCCTCGGCTACGCGCTGGGCCGTTACGGAGGGAACGCCTTCTTCGATCGCTACGTCAAGGGCATTAAGTTTCTGGCGCGGCCCTTCGAGAATTCCAAGGCACTCTTTCTCAAGCACGGTCACTGGGCGGTGTTCACTGGCCGCTTCATCACCGGGCTGCGGGTATTCGCGGGGCCGCTGGCCGGGCTTTTCAAGATGCCCTACCCGCGGTTCCTGCTCTTCAATTTCACGGGAGCGGTGGTTTGGGCCACGGCGATTGGTTGTGTGGGTTTTCTTCTCGGAAACAGTTGGGACAACCTGGTTCACGTCATTAGCGATGTCCACCGCGCCACGCTGGGCCTGGTTGCGGTGTTGGCGCTGGTGGGGTTGATCGTCTATTTGCGGCGGCTCGCAAGAAGCGGCTAGCCTTATCGCGACCCGTTTTTCATTCTCTGTAGATCCTCTTTCGCCGCTTTGAAGCGGGGATTTATCCGGACCGCCGTCTCGAGCTCGGAAACGGCTTCCGCGCCTCGGCCCTGCTTTTCCAGAATCAGCCCCAGCAAGCGGTGAGCATGGGCGGCGTCCGGCTCCTCTCCCTCAGGTTCCTGGGCAAGATATTTGTGCAAATAGGCCTCGCCTCGTTTGAGTTCAACTCCCGATTCCAGCAAAGCGTTCGCCGCTTCAAAGTAAGGGGCAAGGTCGTCAGGGACGAGTTTTTCGGAGGCGGAGAGAACCGCTTCGAGTTCACTCCAACGCTGCTCGAGGGCAAATGCCATCGCCAGGACGGAATAGCCCTTCGCCCGCGCCGGATCGAGCTGTACGGCTTCGCGCGCATGCTTTTCCGCCCCTTCGGTCTTTCGGTGAGAGGGCTGGGTGTAAAAGCCTGCCAGCGCGGTCTGCGCCTCATAGTCCTTCGGATCAGTTTGGACGGCTTTGAGAAAACTCTCTTCGACTTTGGCAAAGTTTTTGGCTTCTTGGGCCAGCTCAGCCTGCGCCAGGTATCCGCGCACGGGACTGAGTTGCACCAGTTGTTCGGCAATGGCGCGGGCCTTCCCCTTGTCGCCGCCCATCATTCCGGGGGCCTGAAAGCTGTACTCCATCAAAGCCTCCAGCGCGTCCAGGTTCTTGGGGTCGCGGGCGAGGGCAGCGTCCAACTCGGCCTTGAACTTTCCGGCGAGACTTGCCGCGGCAAACATGCTGGCTCGATCCGCCATCTCGCCGTAAACTCGCGCAAGTTGGAAGTGATAGTTCGAGTTTCCGTCCTCGAGCGCCACCGCCTGTTGGGCGGGTTTCAGCGCGCCGTCCAAATCTCCAAAAGCCACCTTTACCCGTGAGAGGAGGCAAGCCGCCTGGGCATCGCGCGGGTTGGCGGCAACGTACGGCTCCAGAAGGGCGCGCGCACGTTTCCAATGGCCGGCATCGATCAGCGCTTCCGCAGAGCCCGGAGCGGTAGCGGCGGCCAGAACGGAAATCAGAAAGCAGAAAGTAGAAAGCAGAAAGCAGAAACTAGAAAGCAGAAAGCAGAAATTAGAAATTAGAAACTGGAAACTGGCAGCCCTGCCTCCTAGTTTCTGATTTCCAGTTTCTAGTTTCTGATTTCTGGTTTCCAGTTCCATGCTTGTTTCTGATTTCTACTTTCTGATTTCTAGTTTCTTCCTGTGAGCCAGCGATTACGGATCGCGGTCTGCTGGGGCGTAGCGCCGGACAACTCCTGGATCGAGTAGAGGTTCGGAGTCGGCGGGTCGAGAGTCAGATAGATGATTTCCTGTCGCCCGTGGCGCTCGACCGTGAAGGGGACGCTGGACCCCGGCAGATAGGCTCTCAGGCGTTTATTCAAATCCACGGTAGCCAAAGGCTGGTCATCGACTGCGATCACGATGTCATCGCGACCGAGCCCGGCGCGGTCGGCGGCCCCACCCTGCCGGACAGCGAAGACCCTCACGCCGCGGTCCTCGGGTTGGGCGGTTATGCCGATACTGGGCGGGGCGCCTTCGCGAACACTGACCCGCAAAGCAAGTCCGGCCGAGGCGAGCGGATTGCCGTAGGGGAGTGGCGCCGTCCCGCGAACATAACTATCGAAGAAGGCGGTGAAGTCGCTCCCCGACACTTCATTCACCGCGGCGAGGATGGCTGGCTCATCGTAACCCCGGCCGGGGCCGTAATAAGTGGCTTGCGGCGCCTCGTAGAACTTGTGGTAAAGCAAAGACAACACATCCAGGAGGGATTTTGTGCCCTGTGTCCGGGACTGGATCTCCAAGTCGAGGAGCATGCCGAGAAGCGCCCCCTTGTTGTAATAGGAGACGGTGGAGTTTGCGAAGTTGGTCTCCTGCATTTGCGGGGAGCGGTCGTAGAACCAAGCGTGGAAGCTGGAGTCCTCGGCGGACATCTGCGCCCGTCCCGGTTCTTCCTCGAACACCCGGATCTCCTCGGACAGGCGGCCGAGGAACTGCTCTCGCGTCCACAGGCCTGCGCGTAGCAGGCTAAGATAGCTAACGTAGGTGGTCACCCCCTCGGCCAGCCACAGCGATGGCGTGTAGACTTCGCGGGTGTAATCAAAGGGTCCGAGTTCGGCTGGCCGGAGGCGCTTGACGTTCCAGACATGAAAGAACTCGTGCGCAGCCGTCTCGAGCGCCTCATCCAAGCTGCTCCTCAGGTTCCCCCGCATGATGATTTGCGTGGAGTTCAAGTGCTCCATTCCGTCACCCATCGAAATGTCGGGAGCGAAATGGAAAATAAAAGTGTAGCGCTCGAAATCCGGGGCGGGCATCAAGGCCATTTCCGCGCGGACAATCTTCTGGAGGCCCTCGAGGAGCTTGGTCGTGTCGGTGTCTTCGTCGTAATAGGAGTGCACCGCGACGCGGATCGTCTTCCCCTGCTCCTGGAATTGCGTCAGCCTGATCTCGGGGCAAGCCTCCAGGGGAGTGTCAACCAAACGGTCGTAATCAGGCGCATGGAAGATCCGCTCGCTGGTGGAGTCGGAAAAGCCACTGATCAACTGCCAGCCTTTCGGTGCGTCCAGGGTCAAGTTCAACGGGTCGGGCTTGTGCCCTGCGACATACATGAAGATCGAGGCGCCATTCAAGTTGGCGTGCGTGGCGTCAAACTGGGAGAAGGATCCGTTGAGGTCGTTGGCGAAAACGCGGTAGCGCACCTTTACGATTCCGCCGGCCTGGCGGAGGTCCACGCGCCAGGTTTGCTTGTCGAGGTTGGTCCAAGCCAGCGGCTGGCCTTGCGCACCGGTGGCCTCGAATTCCTGCACGTTCTTGGCGAAGTCGTAAATCGCGTAACGGCCGGGCGACCAGGCCGGCATAACGAATTCGAGGGAATCGCCGGAGACAGTGCGGGCGGTGATCTCGACCGTTACCAGGTGCAGGTTGGGATGCGTCAGGATGAGGTGATACTCCAGTGGCAATGCTGAGGATGCAGGTTCTTCCGCCGCCCACAGCGGGCCCGCCGTCGTGGCCAGCAGAAGGATGCTGAGTAGAGCCACCCGGCGCAATCCGGGCTCCTCACTTGCTCTCTTCAATGAGTATAGTTTCAGTGTGTCCTCCGATTTCCTGGCGCGCATGGGACTTTCGGGAGCGCCCTGAGCTTAGTACAACCTTTCGTAGACAAATCAGAATAGCAAAAAAACATTCAGATTACTTCTTCTCAGGCCCTAGAACCAGTTTGGTCACTTCGCGATGTTCTTGCCGAAGTTGAAACAGGGGCCGATGGAGAAGCGGGTGGTCAGCCGGCCATCTTTGAGGATATCGCTGAAGAGATGGTCGTAAACCAGATCAGCTTGCACGCGCAGGCCTACGTGTTTGGAAAAGAGAAAGTCGGCGCCGCCTCCGAACCCGTAAAACGCCGTCCAGTCCGTCTTCTTGCCGCTGGGCGCCAACGCTGAGACGATTATTTTCGTAATCGGGTCCGTGGGCTGGGGGGTGGCGTCCTCATAAATCGCTCCGGCGGAAGGGCGAAGGAAGAGGGTCACTTTCCTGAAGTGCCGATACGAGAATTGCGGTCCGGCCGCAAAGGTTTGGGTTCTGGAATCGACTCGCAGCGCTACCGTATACCCGGCAGGGAGTAGACCCTCCCCCGCTAATTCCTGCAAGAGACCACCTAATTTCTCCTGCCACGCAGTCGTCAGCAGGTTGGGCGTCAGCGTCATATCACCGCCCGAATTGCTGTAGTCGAAACCCAGCGCATACCAGGTTTTTGGATTTACACCCGCTTGAAAATGAAATCCGTTCTCAAAAAGGCTCACATGAGGGCTATCGAGGAAAGTGTATCCAGCATAAAGATTGTAACGTGAAACATACGTCTGCTGGCCAATGGCCGGTGAGGGCGAAAGCAACAGGGCGGCGGCGAACAAAACGAGAGTCGCAAGCGTCATGGGTGTTTTCGCTTGAATCGTCTTGCATGAAAAAAGCATGGTTTCCTCCTGGGCAGACTCTTCCATTTCCGCACTTGTTTCAGCGTTCACCCTGGAAGGAAGAGTTCTGTTTTGGGTTCAATTTCGTCTTGTCACTTAGGGCCGGACTCCCGAGCCATGAGCATAGAGCATGGCGACGTCCGGTGAAGAAATGGGAGGCAGGAGGATGATGGCGATCTCACGCTCCAATCGCCGCTATCGACGCCGGCCCGCCCGACAACATACACCTGACGGCCCGCAATTGCAATCGCCAGGGCAGTTTTTTGGTGGTGTCGTTTGCGATATATGTGGGGGGCTGCAAGCCACAGTCATTCCCGCGAAGGCGGGAATCCACTCGTCAAACCTTCGGAAATGTGTTGTCGACGGACTGGATTCCCGCCTTCGCGGGAATGACCGGCGACTCGAGTGGATCCCCCATTCCAAATTACACCAGTACCGCGAGTTTTCAGCGTTCAGGCCCTAAAGCCATTTTGTGCACGGTGGCCTCATCAACCGCGGCGTCGCTGAAGGCCATGGGAAAACTGCGGCCGTTGTACCAGGCGTCGAATTGGTCCTTGTAGTAGGGGCTGGACACTTGGCCGGATTCGCCGAGAGTAATGTTCTGGACCGAATGTTCGAGGTTCGAGAAATCCACGACCATGCGCATGGAAGGACCATGCCGCGGGGTTGTCGCTTTTACCGTGGTTGCCGTCCCGGCCTGGGGGAAAGGGCCGACGTCGAGCAGCCTGCCCAAAAGAGGAATGCCTTGGCCCAGCGGATGGTAAAAAGTCAGGGGGATGGTATTGCCCCACTTCCAGGCGTCGTGATTTCGACTGCCCGCCAGGCTGGGAATCTGTTTTACGCCTGCTTCGAGACTCTTCATCAGGGTATCCCCGAAGGAGGAATCGCCGGGCGGGAGCCAGCGCGTCCAATTGTTCGCAAAGACGTTCTCGAGGAAGACGGTGCTCCCCCAGTGGTAGCCCGAGAAGCGGTCGCCCAGTCTGGGTTTGAGGATGCGTTCGAACAGGGCCTTGCGGGTGACTTCGCACACCAAGGTGGCGGCAGAATCCATCCTGGCTTCACCATCCCAACCGGTCAGGAGGCTGAGGGCGTACTGGGCGTCAGGGTCTTGCGGTTGATCGCGCAAGGCCGCTTTCAGGAGTTGCCCGGCGAGCCAACTGTCTTCCAGAGTGAGAATGTCAGTCTGAATGTGCAGCATGTCGTCGACGGTGAACGCCTTCCCCGCTCGGAGTAGTTGAAAGATGCGCGCGGTGCGAAACGGGGGATCCCAGTGGCTGGTGATGAAATAGGGGTAACCGTCAGGCACCACACGGCCATTCGCTGTGGCGATCATGCCGCTTGCGGGGTTGTAAGAATGGGGAAGATCCTCGAAGGGAATATAGCCAGTCCAGTCGTAGTCGTCCGTACCGCCGGGCACGGGTACAGCGCCATTGCCCTGTTTCCGGATGGGCACCCACGCTGCTGCGTAGTAGCCGATATTCCCATCCACATCGGCGTACACAAAGTTTTGCATCGGTCCCGTATAGTCGTGCAAGGCGGCGGTGAACTGCTCCCAATTCTGAGCCGAGTCGATCTTGGATACGCTACTGAGTAGAGCAGAGAGGGCGCGCGGCTCGAGCGCCGTCCATCGCAAGGCAAGGTCGCGGTTGCAATCATGAGAGATGATGGGGCCGTGGCGCGTTACCTTCACCGTGAGCCGGTAATCCCGCTTCCGGCGGATCTTGATAACCTCGTCCCGGACCTCGGCATCAACCCATGCGCCGTTGTGGAGGTACTTGTTGGGGGCAGCGGTGTCGAAGCTTTCCACGTACAAGTCCTGGACGTCTGGGCCCGCATTGGTCATACCCCAGGCAATCCTTTCATTGTGGCCAATAACCACAAAGGGCAAGCCCGGCAAACTGACTCCACTCACGCTCAGACCCGGCCCCTTCAAGTGGATCATGTACCAGACGCTGGGAACACTGTGATCGAGGTGAGGGTCATTGGCGAGTAACGGCTTGCCGGACTGCGTGTGAGCGCCGCTAACAACCCAGTTGTTGCTGCCCAGCACGGGGGAGCCTGCGCCACCTTCAGAAAGGAGCGCCGACAGGCTAGGGTCGACTTCAAGTATTTCCCCTCCTTGCCTGGGGATGGGAGCCAATCTCATGTCGGCCCTGGGCGTGTGCAGCGCGTTGGGGTCAAGGTCACCGCAGGTGGGCGGTGGATACACTGTTTCCTTTTGGGGTGACAGTTTACTTCCCGGGGGCAGTTCCGCCACCGGCTCATCCAGCGGCGAATGGTCTGGGAAGAGGTCGGCGAAAAGTTCAGGGCCAAGCTTTGCCCGGATGCGTTCGCGCAACAAATCCGCCCCCCAAGTTGTGTTGAGGGTCTTGGCCATATTCAGCGCCACGCCCAAGGAATCGACCTCAGTCCATGGTCGAGGCTGGTAACTGAGCAAGTGGAATTCGATGGGCAGGCGGTCCTTGTGGGTGGCAATGAAAGCGTTGACCCCGTTGGCATACGCGGTGAGTGGAGCGCGCGCCTCGGGGCTGAGCTCTCCGAGGGCGCGCTGAGAGACTTGCCGGAACCCCAAGGGTCGGTTTTCGAGGTCAAGCGGGAGCGCCCTTTCGCCAAAGACTTCTGCGAGTTCCCCTTCCGCCAACCGCCGGCTCAAGTCCATCTGCCACAGGCGGTCCTGAGCCGTCACATAACCTTGTGCGAAGAACAGGTCCTGGAGCGAGGAGGCGCGAAGGTGAGGAACGCCGCGCGCGTCGCGCAAGACCTCGACAGGCGCAGAAAGCCCGGCAACTTGAATCGCTCCATCGAGTTGAGGGAGGCTGGCGCGGACATGCCAGTACAGCCACCCGCACCCGCCCACGATGACGAGCAGAAGTAGAATCACGATAGAAATGACCAGGAGCTTGATAAAGTGCTTCATAATTTGCAAACCTCACTCCAGGGGATCGAAAACCGCGCTTATTGCTTAGCGTGTTGCAGAAGGCTGCAAGCGCCAAAGGAGGCGGAAGGGTCGATCGCATCTGAGCCTTTGTCGACGTGCTGGATCACTCCATCCTTGCCGATCACAAAAGTAACTCGGTTGGCAAACAGGCGCGTGAAATTGAGGACGCCGTAAGCCTTGGCGGTCGCCTTTTCGGGGTCGCTGAGGAGAGGGAAGGTGGCGCCGATTTTGGCGGCGAACACCCTGTTCGCCTCAGGCTTGTCGATGCTTATTCCGAGCACTTGCGCGTTGGCCGCCGCGAACTTGGCAATATCAGCCTGATACGCCTCGAGTTCTTTCGTTCAACCGGGCGTGCTTGCCTTTATGTAAAAGGCCAGGACAACGGTGGTCTTCCCCCTGAAGTCGCTGAGCCTTACCGTTTTGCCATTCTGGTCCTGTAGCGCAAAGTCAGGCGCTTGGTCGCCAACCCTCAACTCGGCCTTTGAATAAGGCGGGAACAACATGCTGGAAACCCCCATGGCAACGATCACCAAAACCTGTTTAATCATCAACCCACCCAAACAAAAGTGGAATTCTCTTGCTGCCGACTTCTGGCTGCCTTCCCCCCCTTCCGCGCACGGCCTTTCGCGGTTGGCCAAGCCTCAAACACTGAAATCGGATTATACCGCTTTCAAGCCTCAGGGGTGCACGCGGCTCTGGGAGACAAATCTCAACACAGAGGTCACTGAGATCCTCAATGGTCTCTGTGTTGTGGCTTTGAAGGGTCGGAGAACACGGAGAAGCCCGTTTTGGTTGCGGCCACCGGGCGGCGCGATGAACGGTGGCGCAGGCACTCTTGCCTGTGTGCTCTGCATGGGATGCACCTGCCTTGGACACGGGCAAGAGTGCCTGTGCCACCAAGAATGGTCAGGAGGCGGAGGACAAGCCGAAGAATTAGATGGTAGACTAATTGTAACATATTGAAAACAAGGTGAAAATAAATCTTGACAATCTGAAACTCAACTTATATGATGTGCATCTACTAAGGATGAAGAAAGTGAATCCAAGGAGGTTTAAGAACATGGCTATTGTGAGATGGGAACCACTTAGGGATCTTCTGGCTCAGCGAGACTTTGAGCGTCTGTTTCGAGAAGCCTTTTCACCCCTGTCCGGTGAGACGGAACTCTCGACTCGGTCTTGGGCTCCTCCGGTCGACATTTACGAGACCGAGGACGCTATTGTGTTGAAGGCGGAACTGCCCGGAGTGGATCCGAATGATGTGGAAGTCCGGGTTGAGGACAACACCCTGTATCTGAAAGGCGAGCGCAAGTTCGAGAAAGAGGTCAAGGAGCAGAACTACCACCGCGTGGAGCGCTCCTATGGCTCGTTTGCTCGCAGCTTTTCGCTCCCCAACTCGATCAGCGCCGACAAAGTGAAGGCCGAGTTCAAGGATGGCTTGCTCACCTTGACGATGCCCAAGCGCGAAGAGGCGAAGCCGAAGACCATCAAGATCGATGTGACCAAGAGCTAAGGTGGTCCGGTCAGGGTGGTCGCGGGTGTGCCCATAACCCCGGCACCCACTTGCCCACTCGGAGTTTTGGAACCGCGCCAGGGTCGCCAAGGCGGCCCGGCGCGGTTTGTTTTTCAAAGGCAGTCAAGAAGTCGAGAGTCGAGAGTCAAGAAGTACCCTCTCCCCTCTGAGTTTCGAGTTTTCAGTTTCTATTTTCCGGTTTTGACTTTAGAATTTCGAGTTTCCAGTTTCGAGTTTCGATTTTCGGTTTTCGATTTTCCATTTTCGATTTTCCATTTTCCAGTTTCGAGTTTCGAGGCCAACATGGCGACACGTTTTGACAAATTCACGGTAAAAGCCCAGGAAGCCCTCCAGGGGACGCAGGATGTTGCTAGCCGTTTCGGCAATCAACAAATGGAACCTCTGCACCTGCTTTTGGCTTTGATCGAGCAGAAGGAGGGCATTGTCCCAAGCCTTCTGACCAAGCTGGGGGTACCGCCCGCTGCGGTCGCAAAGGAAGCTGAGCAGGCCATCGAGAAGCTGCCCAAGGTCGGGGGGAGCACGGACCATTATCTCTCCCCAACACTCAAAGAAGTCCTGGACCAGGCTTCCAAAGAGACCGAGCAATTCAAGGACGAGTTCGTTTCTACCGAGCACCTTCTGCTCGCCCTGTCGAGGAAGTCGAAGGACGCTGCGGGCCGCATTCTGGCTAAGCTCGGAGTGACCCACGATGCCATCCTGAAGGCGCTGGTTTCGGTGCGGGGGACGCAGCGCGTGACCGACCAGAACCCCGAGGACAAGTACCAGGCCCTGGAACGCTACGCCCGCGACCTTACAGAACTGGCGCGGCGCGGCAAGCTCGACCCGGTCATTGGCCGCGATGACGAGGTGTGGCGAGTCATTCAAGTGCTTTCGCGGCGCACCAAGAACAATCCCGTGCTGATCGGCGAGCCGGGTGTGGGCAAGACGGCCATCGTGGAGGGCATCGCGCAGCGCGTGGTGGCCGGCGACGTGCCGGAGTCGCTCAAATCCAAGCGCCTGGTGCAGCTCGACCTGGGGGCGCTGGTAGCCGGCTCGAAGTACCGGGGCGAGTTCGAAGACCGCCTCAAAGCCGTGCTCAAGGAGATCGAGGAGTCAAACGGCCAGGTCATACTTTTCATCGACGAACTTCACACATTGGTGGGCGCGGGCGCGGCCGAGGGCTCGATTGACGCCTCGAACATGCTCAAGCCTGCTCTGGCGCGCGGCGAATTGCGCTGCATCGGCGCCACCACGCTCAACGAGTACAAGAAATACATTGAAAAGGACGCCGCACTCGAGCGCCGCTTCCAGCCGGTTTACGTGGGCGAGCCGAGCGTCGAGGACACCATCGCCATTCTTCGTGGGCTCAAGGAGCGTTACGAGGTTCATCACGGCGTGCGCATCAAGGACTCCGCTATTGTCGCCGCCGCGGTCCTCTCGAACCGCTACATCTCCGACCGATTTCTGCCGGACAAGGCCATCGACCTGATTGACGAAGCCGCTTCCGGCCTGCGCATTGAAATCGATTCCATGCCCGCGGCGATTGACCAGATTGAGCGCCGCATTACCCAACTCGAGATCGAGCGGCAGGCGCTGCGCAAGGAGGACGACCCGGCCTCGCGTGAGCGCCTCCAGGCGCTTGAAAAGGAATTAGCCGAGCTGAAAGAGGAGTCATCCAAGCTCAAGCTGCGCTGGAAATCCGAAAAGGAAGTCATCACGCAAATCCGCCGGCTCAAGCAGGAAATCGAGCAGGCCAAGGTTGACGAACAGCGCGTAACGCGGGAAGGCGACCTGAACAAGGCGGCGGAAATCCGTTACGGCAAACTGGTGACACTGGAGAAGCAATTGGCCGGCGTGAACGCGAAACTCGAGGGCATGGAAAAAGCGGGCCGGATGCTTAAGGAGGAAGTTGACGAGGAGGATGTGGCCCGGGTGGTCTCCAAGTGGACAGGTATCCCGGTGTCGAAGATGCTCGAGGGCGACGTCGTTAAGCTCGTTCAGATGGAAGATCGCCTGCGGCTCCGGGTGGTGGGCCAGGACGAGGCGCTGAAGCTGGTCTCGAACGCCGTGCGACGCAGCCGGGCGGGGCTTTCCGATCCCAAGCGTCCAATCGGCTCATTCCTCTTCCTGGGCCCCACCGGGGTAGGGAAGACCGAGTTGGCGCGGGCGCTGGCGGAATTCCTGTTCGACGACGAGCGCGCCCTGCTGCGCATTGACATGTCGGAATATATGGAGAAGCACGCGGTGGCGCGGCTGATCGGCGCGCCTCCGGGCTATGTGGGTTACGAAGAAGGCGGCCAACTCACCGAAGCGGTGCGGCGCCGGCCTTATGCCGTCCTGCTCTTCGACGAAATCGAGAAGGCGCATCCGGACGTCTTCAACATCTTCCTCCAGATCCTCGACGAAGGCCGCCTGACCGATGGCAAGGGGCGCACCGTGGACTTCAAAAACACGGTCATCATCATGACCTCCAACATCGCCAGCACCTACATTCACGAGGCGATGAGCGGGCGCGGCGGCGAGGAGCCTGAGGCTATTTCCGAAGCGCTCAAGAAGCGAATTCACGAGGCGCTGCTCGAACACTTCCGTCCCGAGTTCTTGAACCGCGTGGATGAGATTGTGATCTTCAACCCGCTGGGCAAGGAGCACATCAAGAAGATCATCGACTTGCAACTCGGTTATCTCAAGAACCTGCTGGCGGAGCGCAAGATCCAGATCGAATTGACGCCCAAAGCGCACGAATTGCTCTTCCGCGAGGGCTACGACCCGCAGTTCGGCGCGCGTCCGCTCAAGCGCGCCATCCAACGCCTCATCCAGGACCCGCTGGCCATGAAACTCCTGGACGGCGAGGTGCTGCCCGGCGAGACGGTCAAGGTTGACGCGGACCTGAAGAAAGGTGTGATGGTCTTCGAGCCGGCCAGGGCAAAGCCGGCAAGGGCATAGGTGGGTCTCCTCGATGTAGCGCGGGCGTCTCGCCCGCTGCGGCGCAGGTATCCAGCCCGCGCTGCTCGCGGTGATAGCAGTTTGCTTTTTGTGACCTGATGTTCTACGATCACACCATGAGAAAACCAAACGGACCTGCGAAGCCAAAACATCGGGACGCGCAAGTCCCCGTTTTCATCGAGAAGGGTGAGGACGGGTTCTACGTGGTCGAGTGTCCCCTTTTTGAGGGCTGTTATTGCCAAGGGAAGACCATCGACGAGGCACTGCGCAACATCCGGGAAGTCATCCATCTGATCGTTGAAGAGAAACAGAATCGGGACATCTTGAGGACTTACCACCCCAAAGAGCTGAGCCTGCACACCATCACTCTATAGCCGTGACCCGACTACCTATCCTCTCCGGCAGGTCGATTGTTAGGGCGCTAGCAAAAGCGGGCTACCAGGAAGTGCGCCAACGGGGAAGCCACATCCGCCTCGCATGTCCCGGAAGGACCTCGATTACCGTTCCCGACTACAGGGCAGTTGACCGGAGTCTTCTGAGGAAAATTCTGAAGGACGCGGAGTTGTCCGTCGAAGAGTTCGTCAGGCTCATGTGATCCTCCCGTCGTGCCCTGCGCCCACAAAGCGGCGCCTCGCGAGAGTGTAGTTTATGAGCAGGCTCACCAAGAAGCAAGTCATGGAAATCCGAGCGCTGGTGCGTATGAAAGACTCGGAGATCGACCTTAAGGATGCACCGCCGCTGGCCCATTGGGGTGGGGCCATGGTGGGGAAGTTCTACCGACCGATCAAGAAGCCGCTGACGATCCGGCTCGACGCTGATGTGTTAGCGTGGCTCAGGTCTCAGGGTAAGGGCTATCAGACCCGCCTGAATGGCCTGCTTCGCGCAGCAATGGAAAGACAGGCTCAGCGATGACTTACCACCCGAAAGAATTGAGTCTGCACACGATCACCCTATAACCGTGACCCGGCTACCTATCCTTTCGGGCAGGTCGATTGTCAAGGCGCTGGCTAAAGGAGGAGCAGGCCGTTGAAGATCAAGGTTATGGTTCACGAGGCGGAAGAAGGCGGCTACTGGGCAGAGGTGCCGGCCATCCCCGGCTGTGCCACCCAGGGTGAACCCATGGAAGAGGTAATGGCGAACGTCCGTGAGGCCATGGAGGCCTGTCTGGTGCCGCCGGCGTATTGACCGGGCAGTTGCAGAATGCTACCATTGTAGTGGCAGACACCATGGCTAACCTCAGTGTTCGAGACATTCCGAAGAGGGTGCATGAAGTCTTGCGCAAATGCGCCAAGAAGCACCATCGAAGCTTGAACGGGGAGATACTTGAAATCTTGACCTACCATGCGGAACTAGAGCGCAGGCGGCAGGGGCTCAAGCGGCTCATCCCTCAGTTGCGACGAATGAGGGAGAGGCTTGCCCGCAAGTACCCTAATGCGCCGGACAGTGTGCAACTGATCCGGGAGGACCGCGACAGCCGTTAGACGACAGAGGCGGCGAAGGCCAGCCGCGAGGCGGATTCCGATGCCTAACTTAACCATCCGAAATGTAACGAAGGACGTGCATAAACTGCTGGTCGACAGCGCCAAGGTTCACAATCGCAGTCTCAACCAGGAGATTATCAGCATATTAAGCTTCGAGGCACACTTGGCTCAGCGGGGCCTGGAACTGGTCCGGACGTTTCCCGCGCCGCGGCGGCCTATAAGGAGTCACGGAACGCGGCGATTGAAGGGCTCTCGCCAGAAAATCCTCCCTGGTCGGAAGGGCATCTAATGTAATGCAGCATGGCGATGATGACGATAGGAGCTTAAAGTTATGTGGAACAATCTGAAGACAACGATACTACTTGCCGCGATGACCGGCCTGCTGCTGGCCATCGGGGATCTCTGGGGCGGCCAAAACGGGCTAATACTCGCCTTGGTGATCGCCGCGGTGATGAACCTGGGCAGCTATTTCTTCTCCGACAAGATTGCGCTGAAAATGAGTGGCGCGAAGCCGATTGCGCGCGAGGAAAACCCGCGCCTTTACCAGATTGTGGAGCGCCTGGCGGCCAAGGCGAACATCCCGGTGCCCAAAATCTATTACATCCCCACTGACTCGCCGAACGCTTTTGCCACCGGGCGCAATCCCAGCCACGCTTCCGTGGCGGTCACGGGCGGCATCCTGGACATTTGCGACGACGAAGAGATTGAAGGGGTGCTGGCGCACGAGCTCGGCCACGTGAAAAACCGCGACATCCTGATCAGCGCGGTGGTGGCCACGCTTGCCGGGGCCATCACCCTGATTGCCCGAATGGTTTATTGGGGCGAACTGTTCGGTGGCTTTGGCGGTGGTCGCGGCAACAACCGGCGCGGCGGAGGAATCTTCTCCGCGCTCGCTATGATGATTCTGGCGCCTTTTGCGGCCATGCTCATTCAGCTTGCCATTTCCCGCTCGCGCGAATACGAAGCGGACGCCACGGGCGCGCGCATTACCGGCAATCCCCAAGGGCTGGCGCGGGCGCTGGGCAAGATCGATCAATGGTCGAAGCGCATCCCCATGCAGGCCTCACCCTCCATGGCGCACATGTACATCCTCCAGCCGCTCACCCCCGGGGCGGTTTTCTCCAGCCTGTTTTCCACCCACCCGCCCATCCGCAAGCGCATCGAGCGGCTGATCGGACGGGATTCTGTCTAGCTACAATGGAACCGGCGTGGAGTCGATGATTCCTTCTAGCAGGGCTTCGGTCTGGTCGGACTTCTTGAGGGTGGAGATATAGCGCGAGCTCACCACGCAGCGGTGAGAAAAAACGGGCAGAATAAGGCGTTTGAAATCGTCCGGGATGCAGTAGTTGCGGCCCTCGAGGAAGGCGAGGGCCTGAGCCGCGCGGTAGAGCGACATGGACCCTCGCGGGCTCACTCCCAGGCTCAGGTATTCATGCTGCCGGGTTTTCTCCACGACGGCCAGCGTGTAATTCACGAGCTCGTCATCCACCTTCACCCGGCGGACGCGGTTCTGCATCTCTACAACCTCCACCCCCGTCATCACCGGCCTGACGTTCCCCAGCGGGTCGGAATCGGCAAACTCCTGGAGGATCTCCTTCTCGCTATTGGCGCTGGGGTAGCCGATCTTCAACCGCATCAGGAAGCGATCGAGCTGGGATTCGGGGAGGGGATAAGTTCCGTGGTGTTCGATAGGATTCTGAGTGGCCATCACCATGAAGGGTTGGGGGAGCGGCGTGGTGCGGTTGTCCACCGTCACCTGGTTTTCATTCATGGCCTCGAGCAGAGCACTCTGAGTTTTGGGCGTGGTGCGGTTGATTTCGTCAGCCAGGACGATATTGGCGAAGATCGGTCCCGGGCGAAACTCGAAGCGCTGAGTCTGCTGGCTGAAAATGCTGACTCCGATGACGTCCGAAGGGAGCATGTCGGAGGTGAACTGAATGCGCTGGAAGGCGCAGTTAAAGGAGCGGGCCAGGGCATGCGCCAGCGTTGTCTTCCCCACTCCCGGCACGTCCTCGATGAGCAGATGGCCGCGGGCCAGCAGACCCACGAGCGCGAGTCGAATCACTTCATCTTTACCCCGAATGACGGATTGGACGGATTGTTGCACCCGCGTCAGGACCTCGGGGGCCACCGCTGCTTGATCGCTTACACTCGCTTTTCCCATTTGATGTGTTCGCTGGCATCGCCTTTGGCCGGGCTAGACCCACACCCGAAAATTTGCTATGTTGGATGACGCTGTATGGGCGGTTAACTCAGCGGTAGAGTGCTATCCTCACACGGTAGAAGTCAGAGGTTCAAATCCTCTACCGCCCACCATTACCGTTGAGCGTTCTCCACCCTGGACATTCTACCTAAAGATGGAGGTCGCTTTCAATGAGACCGGTTTCCTTCACCCGACGACAATTCATCTGCCAATCTGGAAAAGCCGGGATGGCGCTGGCGACGGTGTGGTCCACGCCGGCCCTAACGGCAGCCTCTGCCACGGCGTCCTTAGCCGAAAATGCGCCACCCGGCAAAGCAGCAGCCACATTAAAAGACTTGTTCCTCAATCCCCCTCATTCCGCTCGACCCATGACCCGGTGGTGGTGGTTTGGCGGAGCGGCCTCGCCGGACGAGATTACGCGCGAGCTCAGCTTGATGTCGGAAAGCGGATTGCGTGGAGTGGAACTTCAACCGGTTTACCCTCTTGAGGTGGACGACCCCAAGCGCGGGATTCGGAACATCCGATGTTTCTCCCCGGAGTGGTTTGACCTGTTGCGACACACCACCAAAGAGGCTCGCCGCCTGGGCATGCAGTTTGATCTTACTCTGGGAAGCGGGTGGCCATACGGCGGGCCGTTCATCCCCATCGAGCTGGCCGCGCGCAAAGCGCGAGTCCTGGTTCAAGAGATCGCAGGGCCGGGGAGTTTCTCGTGGATTTTTACTCCGGAGCTGGCCGAATCTGAAAGCATCGTCGCCGCTTTGGCAGTGCCCGCTCTCCCCACGGGCCAGCCTGATCTCCAACAAGCGCGAGTGATCACGGACCAAATCAAGCAAGAGACCCGGTATGGCGACATCATCGGGATTGGATTCGAAAACTGGACGGTCCCCCTGGGCCTCTGGCGAATCATGGTGTTCATAAATTGTCCTACGGGCCAGCAAGTGAAGCGACCCACACTGGGTATGGAAGGGTACGTCATCGACCATTTCAATCGCCAAGCCATGGACCTCTTCCTCGAGGCGGCGGGAACCCAGGTCCTCAATGAGCTCAAGGAGGTCGCGGACCCTCCCTTTCATTCGGTTTTCTGCGACAGCCTGGAGGTCTATGGGGCGGACTGGACTTCCAGCCTCCTGAGGGAATTCGAAAGACGGCGCGGCTATGATTTGACGCCTTATCTCCCCGCCTTGTGGCAAGAGGCCGGCCCCCTGACCCCGCATATACGTTACGACTATCACCTCACCCTTTCGGACCTCATCCTGGAGAACTTCTTCGCGCCTTTAGCTGATTGGAGCCAGAGGCATGGCATGACGGCGCGCATCCAGGCCCACGGCGCCATGGGAGATGTGATGCACGGATATGCGCTGGCCCACATCCCGGAAGGCGAGCACATCATGCAGGGAGACGCGTATGCAGTCGACATTCAGCATCGCCGGCTCGCCTCCTCCGCCGGCCATATCTATCAGAAACCCGTGATTTCCGCGGAGACTTACTCCTGGCTGCGGATGCCTCTTTTCATGGTCACTCTCGAGATGATGAAGGCCGCTTCGGACGCGCAGTTTTTGGACGGCATCAACCAGATCGTGAACCAGGGTTATTCCTACTCGCCGCCCCAAGCCGGACAACCCGGCTGGGCGTTCTACGCCTCCACGGTCGTCAACCACAACAATATCTGGTGGCGCCACTATAACCACCTGGCTCGGTACATTCAACGGGTTTGCGCCTTGCTTCAGCAGGGGGTATCGGTCAATCCGGTGGGGGTGTACGTTCCCCTTGCCGACGTCTACGCCAAGTTCGGCATCGGCTCTCTCAACATGGATGTTGAGACTGAAAGGCAGCTCGGTACGGAGTTGTTTCTGGAGTTGAGACGCGCCGGGTATGACTTCGACTTCTTGAACGATGATGCCTTGGCGCGCCTTGCCTCGGTGCAGGCCGGGAGGTTGCGCGCCGGGACGGGAGCTTACTCGGTGGTCATCGTCCCTGATGTCCAGTACATGCCTCCGGAGTCGCTGGATTGTTTGCTGAGGTTCGTTCAGGAGGGTGGATTTCTCCTTTTTGCCGCGCGACTCCCGGCTGCGGCCCCCGGCCTGAAGGACAACGACACCAGGAGCGAGCGTTTGAGCTCGATACTTAAAACCCTCTGGGGAGGCAAACCGCTCCAGGCAGGTGTCGTCGAGACCTGCGGCAACGGCAAGGTCGTTTTATGTGCTGACCATTCGAGTGCCCTGGCACGCCTGCGCGCAGCGCTCCCACCTGACTTTGAAATCCTCGAAGCAGGCGATTCCAGTGACTCGGCGCGGCGGCGGGCTCGGGAGAATGTCGGCTTCGTCCATCGAAAATCGGACGATGTGGATTTGTGTTTTGTCAGCAACATATCCTCCTTTCTTCAGGACCTAAGAATGCAGTTTTCCGTTGGGCACAAGATACCTCAGCGCTGGAATCCTGAGAGCGGCGAAATCGACGATACCCTGGTCTTCAGTCATGCCGCGCTCGCAGGCTCCAATCTAGCGGTGACGGAAGTTCAAGTCCGGCTCGCGCCCTTTGAATCGTGCTTTGTGATACTCGGCCCAGCAGGCCATGGCCCCACCATCACTCACACAAACTGGCCTGGCCCCTTGAAGATCGAAAAAGTCGGGAATAAGACTCGAGTGAGGGGTCTCATACCGGGAAACGGGGAGTATTTCCTGACGGATGCGGCGGGGAAGACTCGCAGATTTGAGGTCAAGGGGATCCCGGAACCTATCTCCTTGCACGGCCCGTGGCGCTTGACGCTTGGTGACAGGAGCACCCTGAGGCTGGCGCAGTTACAATCCTGGAACGACTTGCCGGAGGGGAAAGATTACAGCGGCTGGGCAGTCTACGAAACGGATTTTGAACTGCCCAGTCTGGGCGAACAACTCGACTGGGCGCTGGATTTGGGCACTGTCCATGAGACCGCCGAAGTCGTCCTGAACGGAATTGATCTGGGAAGCGCTTGGAAGGGCTCGCGAATCCTGCCTTGCGGGAAGGCTCTAAAGTTGGGAACCAACCATCTGAAAGTGGAAGTGGGGAATCTCTGGATCCATCACGTCCAATCTCTCCCCAAGCCGGACCGGAAGGCTTTAGCGGATACGTTTGGCATCCGCTGGGGTACCTATGGTGAGGTCAAGCCCGCCCAGCTACCTCCCTCCGGCCTTTTGGGCCCCGTGCAGCTCAAGCTGCGCAGACAGTGGGTTTTGTAGGACCGGCCCGCGATTCGGATTGAAACTTCGGGCGGAGGCAGTTACAATAGCTATTTGTGCCCTGGCACTCAAGGAGTTCCATGAAAAAGGCTATTCACCCCAACTATCACCCTGTGACCGTAGTCTGCGCGTGCGGATACACCTTCAAGACCCGCTCCACTTTCAAGAGCGACGTGTTGCACCTGGAAATCTGTTCCAGGTGTCATCCCTTCTTCACCGGGAAACAGAAGATAATGGACAGCGCAGGCCGCGTGGAGCGCTTCCAGCGCAAGTATGCGGACTTTAGGAAGGCCGCTGCCGCCTCTGCCGAGGGGAAATCGCCGGCGCCGAGCAAGTAGTTTCAGCAACCTGTCAGGGCATCTCAAAACGGACACCCGATGCCTGATCTCTATATCAGCAAACCAAGAGTTTACGTCGTGGGCCGCCAGACCGTGGTGGGCGAGGAGGTGGCGCGTTTTCTCCAGGACGAGGGCCTGGTCTTCACCACCGATGCGCCAGCCGCTGCCGAAGTGCTTACGGAAATCGCCGGGCGCACCTGCTACATGTCTTTCGGCAAAGGGCGGAAATCCAACCAGGAATACGTTGAGAACATCCTGAGTTCAAAACACGGCAGCGTGCTCGAGCACGCGGTTTGGTGCTTGCTGATTACCGGCGTAAGCCGCGCCCTGACCCACGAGTTGGTCCGCCACCGGGCAGGTTTCAGCTACTCACAGCTCTCCCAGCGGTACGTGGACGAGAGCGACGCCAGCTACGTGGTCCCCCCCCTTTATCAGGAAAACGAAGAGTTGCGCCGGCAATGGCAGCAGACTATCGAGACGGTCCGCAAGGCCTACCTCGAGCTCGCGGAAGCTACCGCCCAATACGTTCAGCGGAAGCACCCGGAGATGGCCCCGCGCGACCGCCGCAAGTGGGCTCGCCAGGCGGCGCGTTCCATCCTTCCTAACGCCTGTGAAACCAAAATCTTCGTCACTGGCAACAGCCGCGCCTGGCGGCACTTTTTGGAACTTCGTGGCAGCCCGCACGCCGATACTGAAATCCGCTTGTTGGCCGTCGAGGTTTGCCGTCTCCTCAAGCAGGAAAGCCCCAATGTCTTCCGCGACATTGAAGTCGTCGCCGAGTCCGACGGCATGCCCGCCGTGCGCGTCATTCACTCCAAGGTATAATCCTGCTGTAGGGGCGGCCCTTGTGGCCGCCCTGGGCAACCACAAGGGTTGCCCCTACAACGCCGGACCCAAGACCTCGTCTACTGCTTCTTCCAGAACCTGAATAGACTCTCGCAGGGCGTCCTCGGGGATGTTCAACGGCGGAGCGATCTTGAGGCACTCTCCCTCCGCGCCCACCGGCGCAAACATAAGCAGTCCTTTTTGCAGGCAGGCGATGTTGATTTTCAATGCCATCTCAGGGTCTGGGGTCTTCGTGCCCGTCTTCACCACCTGGATCCCCGCCACCAGACCCTTGCCTTGCACGCACCCCAAGACCTTCGGATGCTTCTGCTGTAGGCGATGCAACTCCCCCAGGAGGATCTCGCCCATGCACGCCGCGCGCTCCACCAGCCCTTCTTTCTGAATGATCTCGAGGCTGGCAATGGCGGCGGCCACCGGCAGGGGAGACCCGGAGTGCGTCGAAGTCATCGAGCCGGGGGGATAGAGTCCCATAATGTCTTCCCGTCCGATCACTGCGGAAATGGGCAATGAAGACGAGATGCCCTTGCCGCAGGCGATCAGGTCGGGGCGCACCCCATAATGTTCGTACCCAAACATTTTGCCGGTGCGCCCGAAGCCCGCCTGCACTTCGTCGTAGCACATCACAATGTCGTGCTCGCGACAGAGCGCTTCGAGTTTCTGCGCGTAGTCCACGGGCAGGAAATCCGGTCCGCCGCCTTGATAGGTCTCCGTCATCACCCCCGCGACTTGCGAGGGTGGCACGCCTTTTTCCCGGAGGGTCTTCAGGAAAAGGTCGAAAGAAGTATTCTCATTCTTGTAGCCGTCGGGAAACGGGACCTGGACAAAACTCGAGTCGCGGTCGACCATCCACCGCTTCTGCTTCTCGACGCCCCCAGCGAGCTGGGCGCCCATCGTGCGTCCGTGGAAGGCAAAGTCAAAACTTACGAAGTACTTCTTGGCCGGCCCGTATTTTTGCAGCCCATAGGTCTTCGACAACTTGATGCAATTCTCCGTCGCCTCGCTGCCGGTGCTCATCAGAAAGACCCGGTAATTCTGCGGCTCAGGAGAAAGCTCACGGAGCATTTGCGCCAGCCGCGCCCGCCGCTCGTGTACGAACACATAAGAAGCCAGCAGCCCCTGGTCGATCACTTCCCTCAGCGCCGCGCGGATTTCCTTGCGTCCGTGCCCGGCGTTGGTGACGAGCACCCCGGACGACCAGTCAATCCAGCGGTTGCCCCAGGGGTCGCTGACGATAAAGTCTTCTGCCTTGTCCCACACAATGGGCGGCTGCCCCATCATGGAGCGCGGCTCCGATTGACCCAGCGATTCGAAGATCGGCAAAGACTCCGGCACCGGTATCTTGGTCTTGATGGAGCGGTATTTCGTCACCACCTTGGGGACTTCGACAGGTGTTAGATCGTAGACAGCCATTTCTCTCCTTCTTGGAGTGCGGCAGCGGAGCTTGCGTAGCTGCCGCCTTACCGACGTGTCCGCTTCCCATCCTCAGACTGGTTCTGAGACCAGAGCCTCGGGCATGCGAGGTTCAAGGCGGCAGCTACGCAAGCTCCGCTGCCGCACTCCAAGCGCGGGAACGACCTGCTACTCCACATGCGGGCGGTCCTCGTAAACAATGCGGACAGTCTTCGCGCCCTGAAGGATGGACATCCGCCCCGCCTCGATCACCAGCTCGTTGATGGAGCTGTTGGCCGGCGTGGCAATCAAGCCTTGGGTATCCACCTCGCGTAGGAGTTGCCGGCGTCGCGCCAAGCCTGCCTCCGGGGCCAACCCTGCCGTCTGGTTTGCTATGCGATGGATGGTCGCGGTAATGCCTGCAACGGACTCGTACCCGTAACCGATTGGTTTGTACCCCGGCCCTTCCCAGGGAACCAGGCGGAAGAAATCAGGACTGACATAATTGTATTTCGAGCCTCCCGGACCCAGGCCTTCGAGGTAGGAATAGGCCACGCCCCGCTGGTGGTCGTCGTGGAAGATGAGCCCCGTCTGGCCTTTTCCCTCACAATACATGATCAGGCCCTGATCGTTGCTTCCCGCGGCGGCATCAGGATAGCCCAAGCCATTGAGCACGGAGAGGAGTGCACCGTTTTCCCACGTCACGCGGCCCTGCGACCACAAGTAAGCTTCGTTCCCGTTGGGAAATCTTCCTTTCAGCCCGTACACGGAAACTCCCACCGGTTTCAGCCCGGTAGTGAAGTAAACCAAGTCAACGTAATGACAACCAATGTAAGTAAAAGGATCAGTGTGGTCGCAGGTGAACCAGTTCTGAAAATTGGAGGAGCGGTAATAGTAAGGCTCGATGAGCTTGGCCTCGCCCAGGACAAACGCCCCGAACTCGCCCCGAGCATAGCCCCGCTTGGCGACCAGGGATCGGCGGTCAAAACGTTTGTGGTACTCGATGCCCACCAAGCGTCCTTTCTCAGCGGCCAGCTTCTCAATTTCAACTGCCTCATCGTACTTAAGCACCAGGGGCTTCACACACAGCACGTTTTGGTCGCAGTGCAAGGCGTGTCTGACCACAGCGAAGTGGAGATGATCGGGCACCGCGACCACGACCATGTTGCCCGGAGCCATCGCCGCGATAACCTCTTTGTACAACTCGGGAAACTTCTTCTCCGGGGCCTCGAGCAAAGAGGGATGCGGTGTGAAATCCTGTCTCGGAAAAGCTTCCCCGAGCTCCCGACTGTCCGCCAAGGCCTTCAAGGGACCACTGCCCAAGGCGCAGATGTCGATCTTGCGGACGACCCCGGTCCTTTGCAGGTGGTATAAGGAGGGAAGGAGCAAATCATTCGTAATCATCCCCCCGCCCACGATCGTGACATCGAGACTTTCAGCTTGTGAGGTCACTGAAAAGCTCCCTGGAGCGCGGGCTTCCTGCCCGCAACCACTTTAAACTCAATTGAGGCCGGCAAGATGTCGGCTCTACACCGGGCCTTGCACCGACTTTTTCATCAGCCTGCCAGAGGTGAGAAAGGATTCTAAGTTCCATGGCCCGCAGTGTCAAGGCAGCGATCAAGATCTGAAATCTGCAATCTCAAATCTCTAATCCTGTGGCCCGCCGCGCACCCTTCTCTGGAATCTGAGATCTGCAATCTCAAATCTCCAACCCCGCGGCCCGCAGTGTCAAGGCAGCGACCAAAGTTACCCCTCAACGCCGCCAAGAAAAGCCCCGGGGAGTATAATGATCTGGAGCCGAGCGCCCGAATGGAAGTCTTGTTTTGTCGGAATGCCCTTAGTACCCGTAGACGAAGCCTTCTTCGGTCGGCGGCGCTTGCGGTCTTGATGTTGGCCGCCGGCCCCGGCGCTGCTTGGCAGCGCCTATCGCCAGCGCTCGGGCCCCAGGGCCGTGGGGGGATCTTCACCTCCAGTGGCAAAGACCAGAGCGATTTCACCGACCGCCGCGCCAAGCCGCCCGAAGTGTTGTTCCATCCGGCGCTGCGGTCGCCTCAGCAGCTCGCCGGCTACAACGGAGACGAGTCTCAGGGTGAGCTTAAGACGTTTCCGGATTTTACCCCCGCCGAGCTCGCCAAGCAGGTCCCCGAACTCAAGCATTTGGAGTCTGCAGAGAGCCAGGACATGTTGCCGCTGATCTTGGCGCTAGTGGGAGGCACCGTCGCCAACTTTTTCGATAACTTCTCTAATACCACTTGTACGGAACGCGTCATCTCTACTGTTAATACCGCGCACGAGAGCCTCCCGATGCGTGAGGATGCCAAGTTCAATTATCTGGCCTTGGTCAAACCGGGGGCCGACAAGACTTTTCTCCAGGAGTTACGAACGGATTCCAAGGGCGAAGCGGCTGGGCTCCCGGGCGCAGTAGTTACCATCGGATTCGTCTCCCTGGCCGCACATTTTCATCCCGCCTACCAACGTGACTCGCGCTTCCGGTATCTAGGGCGAGAGTTGGTGAAGGGCCAGAGCACCTACGTGGTCGCGTTTGCCCAGCGGCCCGAGGTGGCTCGGCAGGCGGGCCGCGTCACGTTCGGCGGCGAGGACGGATTTGTTTTCATGCAGGGTGTGGCGTGGATCGATCCGGTGAGCTTCAGGATAATCCGTCTGCGGACCGACATCGAGCAACCCGAACTGAAGGTCGGCTTGCAGAGGGAAACCACCGAAGTCGAGTACTCCGAAGTGACTTTTAAGCAGGGCGGCAAGACGCTGTGGCTGCCGCGTCAGGTGACCGTGAGGGGGCAACTGAGATGGTACACCTTCAACAACTGGCACCGCTACTCGGACTACCGGCTCTTCGTTGTCCAGACCGGGGAGAAACAGAAGAACCCTTGACCCGCTAATCCCGCCAGGGGCAGCCCCCCAGCGCCACCTAAAAAGAAGATGGCGCGGCCCAGTTTTGGTATACACTCAAGCGGAGTAGTTTCTAGAGGATAACTAATGGGTCGAAACCCCTTTAGTATCCATTCCTGGGGCCTGAACCGAAGACTTCCTCGGTCGCTGGCGATGGCGCTCTTGACTCTCGCCATTAGCCCCACCGCTGCCCCGCAAACCGCCAACCCGCCTGAGGTGCAGGCGCACGAGACCACACCCCAGTTCCGATTACGAGCCGAACGCAACTTGGTCATAGTGCGAGTGGTGGTGCGCGACGCCAAAGGCCGGACGGTCGGCGATCTCCACAAGGAAGACTTCCGGCTGTTCGACGACGGCAAGCCTCAGGAGATCACGAGCTTTGCCGTGGAGGTTTCCAAACCAAAGCCTGAAGTGGCGCAAGCTCAACCTGCGCCGGCTGCCCCAGCGCGCATCCCAGCCGTAGCTCCGCAGCCTCCCGCCACCGCCGTTGCCCGGCGTTTCGTCGCTCTCTTTTTCGATGATCTGCACACTGAAATCGAGGGAATTGGGCGAACACGCGACGCCGCTTGGCGCTACGTGTCGACCACCGTTCGGCCTCAGGACCGCGTGGCTGTCCTCACCGCGACCGGCAAGGACCAGCTCGACTTCACCGATGACCGGGGGAAGCTCCACGAGGCGTTGTTCCGCCTGGTGCCGCGGCCGCATTCCTCGTATGCTTGTCCTGAGATTGACGACTACGAAGCTTACCTGGTCTATAAAATGCACTCCCCTGACGCCCTCGCCGTTTTGCATACGGACGCCATCCGATGTGATTGTGGAGGCACCTCCACGGCGACTGACGTGGCGACGGAGCGTCCCATCGAGAATATGGGCCCTGTTGCCCTGCGCAACTTCACGCAGTGCGATGTGGCGGCATCACGGGATGGGGAATTCGCGGCCGAGCGGGTTTGGAACGAAGCGGAAATGCATTCACAGTTTTCGTTGCAAGCGATAGAAGAATCTGTTCGCCGCCTGACTGCCATGCCGGGCCAGCGCAGTCTGGTGCTGGTCTCCCCAGGCTTCCTGACAGAGACCCAGGGGGATAAAATAGACGCGATCATTAACCGTGCTTTGCACCAGGACGTAGTCATCAGTGCCATCGACGCCGTCGGGCTCGAGGCGCGGGTCCCACACGAGATAACTAACGCGGGCCGTCCCGACATGGAGGCACGCAAGGCCATAATCATAAACGCGGGCGTCGTGGCCTCCGGCGACGTGCTCGCCAGCCTGAGCTCCGGTACGGGCGGCGTCTTCTTCCACAACAGCAACGATTTTGACGATGGCTTTCGCCAGGCAGCGGCCGTTCCCGAGGTCTACTACGTGCTCGCCTTCTCGCCCCAGGACGTCAAGCTGGATGGCAGATTTCACTCGCTCAAGGTGACCCTCAGCACCCATGAACCCTTCACCGTGCAGGCGCGCCGCGGCTACTTTGCCTCAGAAACCGCGCTGGCGGAGGGGGCAGCAAGCGCCGATGATCTCCAGAAAGTCCTCTTCTCTCTCCAGGAGCGGCATGAGCTGCCCGCGGAAGTAAGCGCGAAAGTGGAGAAACTGAACGATCAGAAATCAACGCTGACCGTATCCGTTCACGTGGACATCACCTCGCTACGGTACCGCAAGGAAGCCGACCGCAGCGTGGACACGCTGATTTTCGACACCGCCCTCTTCGATCGCGATGGGAAGTATGTAACCAGCAAAGAAGCTTCGCTCGATCTCCATCTCAAGGATGCGACCTTGGAGAAATTCTCCAAGTCCGGCATTAACGCCAAGACCAGCTTCGAGGTGGGGCCGGGAACTTACCGGGTGCGCGAGGTGGTGCGGGATAGCGAGTCCACGGGAATGTCGGCGTTGAACTGCGAGGTGGAGGATAACTAATGGGTCGAAATCCCCTTAGTATCCGCGCCTGTGAAGGTGTGGAGAATTTGCGCTGTAGGGGCGGCCCTTGTGGCCGCCCCCTGGAGTTTGGACATTTCTGGAAAAGGGCGGCCACAAGGGCCGCCCCTACAACGCGATTCTCTCCAGCCTCCTGGGGCCGAAGCCTTCTTCGGTCTGTGGCGCTTACGGTCTTGATGCTGGCCAGATGCCCGCTGGCTGCCGGGCAGTGCGTATCGCCGGCGCTCGAACTCCCCTGCCGTGGGGGGATCTCCACCTCCCCCGGCAAAGGCCCAGGCGATTTCACCGACCGCCGCGTCAAGCCCCACGAAGTGTTGTTCCATCCGGCGCCGCGGTCGCCTCAGCAGCTCGCCAGCCACGACGGAGCCGAGTCTCAGGGCTCCTCTAAAACGTTTCGGGATTTGACGCCTGCTGAGCTCGCCCGTCAGGTCCCCGAACTCAAGCATCTGGAGTCTGCGGAGAGCCAGGAAATGTTGCCGCTGATCTTGAAGCGGGTAGGAGCCACCGTCGCAGACTTTTTCGATAACTTCTCCAACACTACCTGTACGGAACACATCCTCTCCGCTGTTGATACCCCACTGACAACGCTCGAGGAGCATTACGATGCCAAATTCAATTATGTGGCTTTGGTTAAACCGGGGTCCGACAAAACTCGCCTCCAGGAGTTTCGAACAGACTCTAAGGGTGAGTTGGTCCCGTACCAGTCCCAACAGGCGGTAGTCACCATCGGATTCATTGATATGACGGTGCACTTTCATCCCGACTACCAACGGGACTCCCGCTTCCGCTACCTGGGGCGAGAGGTCGTGGAAGGGCAAAACACCTACGTCGTCACCTTCGCCCAACGGCCCGAGGTGGCGCGGCACATGGGGGGCGTCGAGTTCGAGCACAAGACTGCAACTGTTTTCGCGCAGGGTGTGGCTTGGATCGATCCGGTGAACTTCAGGATACTCCGCTTGCGGACCGACATTCAAAAACCGGAACTGAACGTCGGCTTGCAGAGGCAAACCACCCAAGTCGAGTACTCCGAAGTGACTTTTAAGCACGGCGGCAAGACGCTGTGGCTGCCGCGCGAAGTGACCGTGACCGGGCAACTGGGCAGGTACGTGTTCCACAACCGCCACAGCTACTCGGACTACCGGCTCTTCGTTGTCCAGACCGACCAGAAGAAGTAGGGCCGGGGCTTGCCCCGGCATGGTGCTTAGTTGAGGAAATTCTTCGAGGATGACTAATGGGCCGAAATCCCCTTAGTATCCGCTCCCGTGAAGGTGTGAAAGAACCGCGTTGTAGGGGCGGCCCTTGTGGCCGCCCTTGTGGTTGCCCCCTGGAGTTTGGACATTTTTGGAAAAGGGCGGCCACAAGGGCCGCCCCTACAACGCGGTTTTTGGCGATGGCGCTGTTGACTCTCGCCATTAGCCCCACGGCTGCCCCGCAAACCGCCAACCCGCCTGAGGTGCAGGCGCACGAGACCACACCCCAGTTCCGATTACGCGCCGAGCGCAACTTGGTGTTAGTCCGAGTGGTGGTGCGCGACACGAAAGGGCGGACGGTCGGCGATCTCCACAAGGAAGACTTCCGGCTGTTCGACGACGGCAAGCCTCAGGAGATCACGAGCTTTGCCGTGGAGGTTTCCAAGCCAAAGCCTGAAGCCGCGCCAGCTCAAGCTGCGCCGGCCGCGCCAACCAGCACTGCCGCCGCAGCTCCGCAGCCTCCCGCCGCCGTTGCCCAGCGTTTCGTCGCTCTCTTTTTCGACGATCAGCACTCTGAAATCGAGGGAATTGGGCGGACACGCGACGCCGCTTGGCGCTACGTGTCGACCGCCGTTCGGCCTCAAGACCGCGTGGCCGTCCTCACCGCGACCGGCAAGGACCAGCTCGACTTCACGGATGACCGGGGGAAACTCCACGAGGCGTTGTTCCGTCTGGTGCCGCGGCCGCATTCCGCGTATGCTTGTCCTGAGATTGACAACTACGAAGCTTACCTGGCCAATAAACTGCGCTCCCCTGACGCCCTCGCCGTTTTGCACACGGACGCCATCCGATGTGATTGTGGGTACACCACCGCGGGGGCGGACCCGGCGACGGAGCGTTCCGTCATGGGCTATCCCGGTAATACTTGCGCGGGGGCAGCAATGCAGAACGCGGAGTTCGCGGCCGAGCGGGTTTGGAACGAAGCGGAAATGCATTCACAGTTTTCATTGCAAGCGATAGAAGAATCTGTTCGCCGCTTGGCTGCCATGCCGGGCCAGCGCAGCCTGGTGCTGGTCTCACCAGGCTTCCTGACAGAGACCCAGGGGGATAAAATAGACGCCATTATTAACCGTGCTTTGCACCAGGATGTAGTCATCAGTGCCATTGACGCCGTCGGGCTCGAGGCGCGGGTCCCACACGAGATAACAAACGTGGGCCGTCCCGACATCGAGGCGCTCAAGACCAAGCTGATAAACGAGGGTGTCGTGACCTCCGGCGACGTGCTCGCCAGCCTGAGCTCCAGCACGGGCGGCGTCTTTTTCCACAACAGCAACGATTTTGACGATGGCTTTCGCCAGGCAGCGGCCGTTCCCGAGGTCTACTACGTGCTCGCCTTCTCGCCCCAGGAGGTCAAGCTGAATGGGAAATTTCACTCGCTCAAGGTGACCCTCAGCACCCATGAACCCTTCACCGTGCAGGCGCGCCGCGGCTACTTTGCCTCGGAAACCGCGCTGGCGGAGGGGGCCGCAAGCGCCGATGATCTCCAGAAAGTCCTCTTCTCTCTCCAGGAGCGGCATGAGCTGCCGGCGGAAGTAAGCACGAAAGTGGAGAAACTGAACGATCAGAAATCAACGCTGACCGTATCCGTTCACGTGGACATCACCTCGCTACGGTACCGCAAGGAAGCCGACCGCAGCGTGGACACGCTGATTTTCGACACCGCCCTCTTCGATCGCGATGGGAAGTATGTAACCAGCAAAGAAGCTTCGCTCGATCTCCATCTCAAGGATGCGACCTTGGAGAAATTCTCCAAGTCCGGCATTAACGCCAAGACCAGCTTCGAGGTGGGGCCGGGAACTTACCGGGTGCGCGAGGTGGTGCGGGATAGCGAGTCCACGGGAATGTCGGCGTTGAATTCCGACGTGCAGGTGCCGGGGGCCTCGCCGTAATACGGGTTGCTGGTCATTTGTAGAAGAAAAGGCCACAGCCTGTCATTCTGAGCGATCTGATTCCTTATCCTGAGGAACATCGCCCGCTCGACGCTCACGTCTTCTGGCCTTCTTTGCCGCGACCTCTCGCACCCGCTCCTCGATGGAAAGAACGCGGTCCGGGCTGGCTTTGCCGAAGCGCTTCTGATAGATCCGCTCGATGAAAATCGGAAGAGGAGCTTTCCACGGTTCCTGGTCACTGTTGGCAAGGCGACCGAGTTTGCGTGGGTTCATTCCTAACTCTCGAGCCATCTGAACCTGGGCGTGGGAAAGGTGAAACCTCTTGCGGGCGTCGATCCACCTCTGAAGCTCTTGCCGCTGTGTGCCCCTAGCCATGGTCCTCCTTGTCCGTGACAGTATAACTCTTGTCCGTGCTGATCCACATTTGCGGTAGAATCACCCAATAGCAGGGGGACCTGCTTTCTGGGTCTGCGGCTTTTGATTCAACTGCGCGCCTACAGATCAGGTCCACGTTACTGCCCCCATTCTGCAAAGGCCGAATGTGTCTATGAAGAGCAGGGTAGCGCAGACCTGCTTTTCAAGGTCTGCGGCTTCTTTCACGGGCCGCACCCAAGGACTGCGGACCTACAAAACAGGTCCGCGCTACTCGCTCGGGGAACGAAGCGGGAATGTCTATGAAGAGCGATGAGAAGTGCGCCCTGGTTGGAATTGATGTGGGAACCAGTGGAGTGCGCGGTGTTGCGGTGAGTCCCGCGGGCGAGCTTCTAGCGGAAGCAGAAGAGAAGATTCGGCAGGACCACCGCGCCGCCGGAGGAATCCACGAGCAGGACCCTGGGGAATGGTGGGAAGCTCTGTGCTCAGTCGGGCAGGCAATTGTCAAAACCCTGAAGGAGAAAGCCGGCGACCAGGAGCTGCGAGGAGTGGCGGTCACCTCCACTTCGGGGTCTCTTGTCGTGGCGGATGCGGAAGGTCGCCCCTTGCGCCCGGCCATTCTTTACGACGATGGCCGGGGAGGCGAGATTGCACAGGAACTGAGCGAACAAGGTGGCGCCCGGAGCATCCGTCTGGGGCCGTCCTTTTCGCTGGTGAAAGCTGCCTGGGTGCGACGGCAAGAGCCCGAGTTGTGGGAGCGTACTCGGTACGTCCTGCATCCTGCGGATTGGCTGACCGGAAAGCTCAGCGGCGAGTTTGGGATTTCGGATTTCACCAACGCCTTGAAGCTCGGCTACGACCCGGAGAACGGTTCGTGGATTGGAAGCGTTTGTGCCGCGGGCCTGCTCGGCGACCGCCTGCCTGTAGTTCGCCGCCCCGCCGAGCAAATCGGGCAGGTGAGCAGCGTGGCCGCTGCGGAGACGGGCTTACCGGTGCGCACTCCCGTGCTGGCGGGCGCCACCGACGGGATGGCAAGTGTGATTGCTTCAGGAGCCAGCCGGCGCGGCGATGCCAACACAACCCTGGGAACCACGCTGGTGTGGAAAGTGCTTCACGACGGGAAGCCTGCGGCGAGCAGCGGTATTTACTCTCACCTCCATCCCGGGGGTTTGTGGGTGCCGGGAGCGGCCAGCAACACCGGGCTGGGAAGCATCCGAACGCCCGGCGGCGCAGCCTCGCTTGAAGAAATGGACCGGCTGGCGGCCAGCTACTTTCCAACTTCGGTGGTCTGCTACATGCTTTCGGGTCAAGGTGAGCGGTTTCCCTTTGCACTCCCGAAAGCCGAGTCGTTCGTGGAAGGGAATCCGCGTGATGCCTTTGAGTCTTACGCAGCGCAATTGCAATCCATCGGTTTCGTGGAGCGCTGGGGCTACGAAATTCTCGAGGGTTGCGGCGTCAAAGTTGGAGACAGGGTATTTTCAACGGGAGCGGCTGCGAGGAGCCCGGTCCTTTCGCAGTTGCGCGCGAATGTTCTGGGCAGGACCGTTGTCCAGCCTCGCTATCCCTCGGCGGCCTTCGGGGCAGCGATTCTCGCGGCTACCGGCGCCGTGTTCTCAGGGGACATCTTCCACGCCATTGAATCCATGACCAGCATCTCGGAGACCTACCATCCGTCCCCGGACCTGGTCCCGGCCTTGGATGAGATCTACAGGTCATTTCGGGAAGCCTGCGCGCGGCGAGGTTACGGTAGGCAGTAAGGAGTAGGCAGAAAGCAGTAAGCAGTAGGCAGTAGATGGCATATGGGGGACGTAATGCCATAGGGGCTAAGTTGAGCTTCTTGAGGCGGCCCCGGCAGGGGCCAACTGTGAGTAGTCCGTCAGCCGACGGATTTCAACCTGTGGATAGGGGAGACGTGAAACGCCCCAACCCCAACGGGGTTGACTCCTCGGCAGGAGTGGAAACCGCTCTAAGCCGCGTTACCTTGAACAGACAACTGACCCGCCGCGGCGGGACAACTGACCGCTGATAGCTTCACTTCGCGGTCGGTGTTACCATGGCATGCAGGAGGTGTAATGATTAGCAAAGGCTGGTTTCGCACGAGGAGTCGCCACTTTGTTCTGACGCTACTGTCCGGCGCCCTGGCCCTTACCGCCTGTCACGGACGGGCGCAGGACCGGAAAGAAGCCGACAAGTTGGCGATGCTGCTGAATTGGAGGCCGGGGAGCGTCGTGGCGGAAATCGGAGCAGGGGATGGTGGCCTGACGCTGGCTGCCGCCGAGCGCGTAGGGCCAACGGGCCGCGTTTACACCACCGAACTGGACCCGGAGAAACTAGCCAAGTTGGAGTCCTTGGCAGCCGCACAGAAGGCGCATAACATCATCGCGGTCAAAGCGGGAGAAGCCGAAACAAACCTGCCGCGCGAGTGCTGCGATTCCATCTTCATGCGGCGTGTTTACCACCACTTTACGCAGCCGGAGAAACAGGATGCCAGCCTTTTCCAATCGCTCAAGCCCGGCGGCCTTCTTGCGATCATCGATTTTCCGCCTGGGGAGCACGGCGATCTCAAGCCGCCCAAGGGCGTGCCGAAAAACCGGGGCGGGCACGGCATGCCAAAGCAACTGCTGATCGATGAGCTGAGCGCCGCGGGCCTCCAGGCGCTGACCACACCCACCGACTGGCCCGGCGAAGACTATTGCGTCGTCTTCCGAAAGCCGTAGAGCAGGTGTCAGGTGCCAGGTGTCAGGGGTAAGGGTAAAGGGTAAAGGATGCCCTTGAGCCTTTCTTATCCTTTAGCCTTTAGCCTTCACCTTCCACCCATAGGTTCTTAGCTTTTACCCTTTATCCTTTAACCTTTCGACTTTAGACACCTGACACCTGTTCCCTATTCCCTATTCCCTAGTAATCATGCATAATCTCGTGCTTGCCCGCGCGGATCATCTGATTCGCATTCCAGGGCACAGGCAGGATCATGGCAGACGCACCAACTCCCCACTCACCAGTTTCCGGCCGCATCGCTTCCATCGACGCGCTTCGCGGCTTCGACATGCTGTGGATCACCGGCGGCGAGGAAGTGATCCACAGCCTGCACAGAGTGATTCACAATCCCCTGATGAACGGGCTCAACGTGCAGTTTCAACACGTCGCCTGGGCGGGCTTCCGCTTCTATGATTTGATCTTCCCCCTTTTCCTCTTTATCGTCGGCGTGGTGCTCCCTTTCTCTCTCACGCGGCGTCTGGAAGCCGGGGCGAAACGGAGCGAGCTCTATGGGCATCTGGTCCGCCGGCTGGTCCTGCTGTTCTTTTTGGGCCTGATTTACAATGGCCTTTTGAATTTCAAGTTTCACGAGCTTCGCATCCCTGGGGTTCTTCAACGTATCGCGGTGTGCTATTTCATCGCGGCCCTGGTGATGATGAACGCCAGCGTGCGTGGCCAGGCGGGGGTAGCCGGCGGCCTGCTGGTGGTTTACTGGCTGGTGATGAGGCTGGTGCCGGTTCCGGGCATCGGCGCGGGCGTCCTTACCCCCTCCGGCAACCTCTCCGCGTTTATCGACCAGCACCTTCTGCCACGACCCTTCTGCTGCTATACCTTCGGTGACAACGAAGGAATTCTCTCCACGATTCCGGCTGTGTCCACGTGCCTGATGGGCGCCTTGGCCGGGCACTGGTTGCGCTCCAGCCGGCCTCCGGCGCGCAAGGCGCTCGGGCTGGCCCTGGCGGGGGTTGCCAGTCTGCTCCTGGGCCTGGTCTGGGGTCATTGGTTTCCCATCATCAAGAACATCTGGACGAGCTCGTACGTCCTGTTCGCGGGCGGGTGGAGCCTGCTGCTGCTCGCCCTCTTTTACTGGATCATCGATGTTCGCGGCTACCGGCGCTGGGCTTTCTTTTTCACCGTCATTGGCCTGAACTCCATTACGATTTACGTGCTTCGCAGCCAGTTTGATTTTGGAACCGTGGCCAATATATTCGTGCGAGGGTTCATCGACTACCTCGGGCCCTATAAGCCCGTGTTCTACGACCTCAGCGTTATGGCTGTGGGGTGGCTGTTTCTGTGGTTTCTCTATCGCCAGAAGATTTTCCTGAAGGTGTGACAGCGCTTTGGAGTGCGGCAGCTTGCTGCCGCTTTCTCCAGGCCAGCTCGCTGGGCGTGCGCAGCAGTGCCGTACGGGCGCGGGAGGAGCGCGAGCAAGCTCGCGAGACAAAAGCGGCAGCAAGCTGCCGCACTCCAAAGTGCCTGCGGCGCTAGCAGAGAAGGTGATGTCGAACTTTCGAGTTTGCGTTTACTGCGGTTCAAGCCGCCAATGTGATCCCGTTTACCTCGACGCGGCGGAGCGCCTGGGGCGTGAGCTGGCGAGAAACGGCGCCACCATCATTTATGGTGGTGGGGCGGTGGGGTCAATGGGCGCTCTGGCGCAGGGCGCGCTGGGTCAAGGCGGCAAAGTCATCGGCATCATTCCCGGCTTCATGAATGAGCTCGAGTGGGGGCACCGGGGCATTACCGAATTGCGCGTGGTGAGCGACATATACGAACGCAAGCGGCTCATGCTCCAGGGCGCGAATGCCGTGGTCGCCTTGCCCGGCGGCTCTGGAACCCTCGACGAGCTTCTGGAGGCCGTCTCCCTCAAGCGGCTGGCCCTCTTCCTCGGCCCTATCGTTGTTCTGAACACCCGCTCGTATTTCGATCATCTCCTCCGGGCGCTCGAGCGGTGCGTTTCCGAGCGCTTTATGGACCCCCGGCATAGATCCATGTGGTCGGTCGTGAACGAGCCGGAGGAGGTGCTGCCGGCCATCCACTCCGCCCCGACCTGGGATTCCTCGAGCCTCAGTTTCGCCGGGATCTGATACGCACGCTGGATTGACACCCGGTCCCGGACCCGAGTAACCTGACGCCAATCGGCCAGCCCATTGGTACCTCGGCCGAGGAGAAACGGTGTTGTGGTAAAACGGCTGACAGCTTGCATTTTCCTGACTGGGATTGTAGTCACGGCTCTGGCGGGGGTCCACAACCGACCCGCTGCGAAGCAGGGCGCACGCGCGGCTGGTTTGCCGTTCATACAGGAAGCGGCGGGTGCATCTTCGACGGATTCTCCTCCGTCGTCCACACCCGAGGGCGCCCGGCTGGCCCCGATCACGATCGATTACCCGGAGGCAGGATCGATCTTCCCACCGGAGATTACAGCCCCGACCTTCCTCTGGCGTGATGCCGCAGAAAGTGCTGCGGTATGGCTGATCGAGGTAGCGTTTGGCGATGGCTCGCCCGGGTTACGGGTGAAATCACGGGGCGAGCCATTTCGTGTCGGCGAGATCGACCCGCGCTGCGTCGCTCCCGTGAATGAGCTGCCCAAGCCAACACCGGAGGAAGCCGCAGCACACACTTGGAAGCCGGAGGCCGCGACCTGGGAGGCAATCAAGAAACACTCCGTGGAGCATCCAGCCGCTATCACGATCACCGGATTCCAAGACCAGCATCCGAAACACCCCGTTTCCCGCGGCGCTGTGGTGATTCGAACTTCGAGGGATCCAGTGGGAGCACCGATCTTCTACCGCGACGTGCCGTTGATGCCCTCCGAATTGCAGAAGGGGGTGATCAAGCCCCTGGCCCAAAGCGCTCTGCCCCTGCTCGCCTGGCGCCTGCGCAACATCGCCGAGCCCAGCAGCCGTCTGCTGCTGACGGACCTTCACACCTGCGCCAACTGCCATTCCTTTTCCCGCGACGGCAAGACCCTGGGAATGGACCTGGACGGCCCGGCCAACGACAAAGGGTTGTACGTGCTGGCCTCCATCCAAAAGCAAATGTCCATCCGGAACGAAGATGTGATCTCCTGGGCGAGCTTCCGCGACCAGACCGTGGCGCAGCCGCGGATAGGGTTCATGTCACAAGTCTCTCCGGACGGGCAGTGGGTGGTGACCATGGTCAAAGGTCCGGGAGGCCCGCCGGGCGAATACTACGTAGCCAATTTCAAGGACTACCGTTTCCTCCAGGTGTTCTATCCCACGCGCGGCATCCTGGCTTGGTACAGCCGGGCCACAGGCCAAATGCGCGCCTTGCCGGGAGCGGACGATCCGCGCTATGTGCACACGGACGCGGTTTGGAGCCCCGATGGCCAATACCTTGTCTATGCGCAGGCGGAAGCGCGGGATCCCTATCCCGAAGGCCACAAGCTGGCCGAATACGCCAATGACCCGAACGAGACTCCCATCCAATACGACCTCTACCGGATACCCTTCAACGGGGGCCAAGGCGGCCGGCCGGAGCCGATCGTCGGGGCCTCCCGGAACGGCATGAGCAACACCTTCCCCAAGGTTTCTCCCGACGGTGGCTGGATCGTTTTCGTGAAATGCCATAACGGTCTGTTAATGCGTCCGGACAGCCAGCTTTTCATCGTGCCTGCGGGAGGCGGGGAAGCGCGCCGCATGCGTTGCAATACGCCGCTCATGAACTCCTGGCACAGCTTCTCCCCCAACGGTCGCTGGCTGGTCTTCTCGTCGAAGAGTCGCGGGCCCTACACGAAGATGTTTCTGACGCACCTGGATGTAGATGGCAACGACAGCCCGGCGATCCTGATCGACAATGCAACTGCCGCCAACCGCGCGGTGAACATTCCTGAGTTCGTAAACATCCCCCCGGACGGCTTGTTGAAGATCGACGTGCCAGCCGCTGAGATCTACCGGCTCATCGACCGTGGGCTCGAATTGGCAAAGAAAGGCCAGGGTGACGCAGCCATCGCCGAGTGGGAGAAGGCTTTGAAACTCGATCCTGGGGATGCCAAGATCCACTACTGCCTGGGGGTTGCCCTGGGGCAGAAAGGGAAGCCCGATGAAGCCATCACCCATTTCCAGAAGGCCGTGGAGGTCAACCCCGAGTACGCCGAGGCCCAAAACAACCTAGGGTCTGCTCTGGGGCAGAAAGGCAGGCTGGACGAAGCCATCGCCCATTTCCAGAAGGCGGTGGGGGTCAACCCGGAGTTCGCCGAGGCCCAAAACAACCTGGGGTCCGCTTTGATGCAGGAAGGAAAGCTGGACGAAGCCATCACCCATTTCCAGAAGGCCGTGGAGGTTAACCCCGAGCTCGCCGACGCGCAAAACAACCTCGGGCTTGCCCTGGGGCAGAAAGGCAGGCTGGAGGAAGCCATCACCCATTTCCAGAAAGCCGTGGAGGTCAACCCCCGTCTCGCTGACGCCCAAGATAACCTGGGGGTCGCCTTGGGGCAGAAAGGCAGGCTGGAGGAAGCCATCACACATTTCCAGAGGGCCCAGGAGGTCAACCCGGGGAACGCTCGTGCCGACTTTAACCTGGCTTATGCCCTTTACTCGCAGGGGAAAATCGCGGAGGCACTTGCGCACTGGCGCCGGGGGCTCCGCAGAGAGCCGGACACTCTGCCTGTTCTCAACCGAGTGGCATGGGTACTGGCTACGTGCCCCGAGGCAGCGGACCGGAACGGTGCTGAGGCTCTCGAACTTGCGGCGCGGGCGGTGCGATTATCTAACGGACGAGACCCGGCAATTCTCTACACGCAATCCGCTGCCTACGCCGAGGTGGGCCGGTTCCATGAAGCCGCGCAAACCGCAAGAGTGGCCATGGCCCTTGCTACACAACAGAACATGCAGCCTCTGGTAGAAGCCCTGAAGGCCGCCCTCGCGCTCTACGAAGCCAAAACTCCTTTCCGAGAGATCCGCCAGCCCTCTCTCTCCCTTCCACCACCACGCTAGGCCGGGGGTGGCGCATATATGAAAGATCCGCAGCGGCGGATATGCGCCACCCGCGAAGAACACTACGAACCACCAAGACACCAAGAGAGCCCAAAGCAAGGGGTTCAGCGAAATGCCCTGTGATCGCTTGGTGCCTTGGTGTCTTGGTGGTGAAAGGTTTTGAAGGAGTCCTAGGCTAGACATCTGATACGGTTTCCCTCACGCGCCAGAATGTCCGGCTCTCCACCGGACCGCGCCCCCCGGGATTATACGTGATATAGTCACGTTGATAATTCGGGCTGGCTTATAGGCCCTGCGAAGTGTGGGAAGACGCAGAAGCCATTGCCGCAAGGAAGGGAGGACACTTTGTGAAGAAGATCATTCTTTCGCTTATCGCATGCTTTCTTTTGGCCCTGGCCCCGGCGCGGGCTTTGGAGAACGGGTTGGCGCGGACTCCGCCTATGGGCTGGAACAGTTGGAATAAGTTCGGCTGCGACGTGAGTGAGAAGCTCGTCAAGGAAATGGCCGACGCCATGGTTGCGAGTGGAATGAAGGATGCCGGTTATCAGTACATTGTGATTGACGATTGCTGGCAGGTCAGCCGGGATGGAGAGGGGAACATTGTTCCCGACCCGCAGCACTTTCCTTCCGGGATGAAGGCACTGGCGGACTATGTCCACTCCCAGGGCCTGAAGTTTGGAGTTTACTCCGACGCGGGTACTGCCACGTGCCAGGGCCGTCCTGGCAGCCGCGGCTACGAATTCCAGGATGCCCGCCAATACGCCGCCTGGGGTGTGGATTATCTCAAGTACGACTGGTGCAGCCACGGGACGCAGGAGGTGAAATCCTCCTATTCGATCATGCGCGACGCCTTGAAGGCTTCGGGCCGCCCCATCGTCTTCAGCCTTTGCGAGTGGGGTGAGGAGGCCCCTTGGAAGTGGGCCGCGGACATCGGAAACCTCTGGCGCACGACGGGCGACATTACGGATTGCTGGAGCTGCACGGGTCAATACACGCGAGGCGTGATGCAGATTCTCGACGCGCAGGCGGATCTGTGGGAGTACGCGGGTCCGGGCCACTGGAACGATCCCGACATGCTGGAGGTGGGCAATCCCGGGCTCACTCTCGAAGAGAGTCGCGCGCACTTCAGCTTGTGGTGCATGCTGGCGGCGCCCCTGATGGCCGGCAACGATCTGCGCCATATGCCGCCGGAGATCCGCGAAATCCTCACCAACAAGGAAGTGATCGCCGTTAGCCAGGATCCGCTCGGCCATCAGGCGGTGAAGTATCGTGATTACGGCGACCTGCAAATCTGGAGCAAAGAGTTGAGCGGCCACAGCACGGCCTACGCAGTGCTGAATCGCAGTGATAAGCCGAAGGACGTCTCGGAGTACATGGGCCCGGCGAAAACAGTTCGCGACCTGTGGAAACACGCGGATATCACGCTCGCCGAGGGTGGGTACTTCCGCGCGACCGTGGCGCCGCATAGCCTGGTCATGTTGAAGGTCGCCGGCGAATAGCTGGTTTCTCATGCGGTACTCGGCCGATCTGATCCCTCCACGCCGTGCAACTGACCCCTCACCCGTCCCGCTCCGGCTGGTGAAAGCGCCGGAGCGGGACACCCTCTCCCCAAGGGAGAGGGCCAGTTCTACCGCCGACTAGCTCAAGTGGACTCCGGTTGGGATAAGGACTACTATGCTGTCGAAAGATTCTCGTGACAAGCGTGTAGCGCCCGCCGCGGCGGGCGCTACCCACTCCAGTGACAAGCAACGGCCGTCTTTTGCTGTGCGCCGGTCTGACGCTAATAAAGTAGAGGTGCCAAAGAATGAAAACAAAAGTGACTTCCGTTGTTTTGGCCGCTTGGGTGGCCACGAGCCTCGTGGTTACGCTCCACGCCCAGGTGAAGGAGCGTTCAGTTCCCCGCGTGATGAAAAAAGAGGGGCGCTACGCCCTGCTTGTCGACGATGCGCCTTACTTGATGTTGGGCGCGCAGGTGCACAACTCCAGCGACTGGCCGGCCATGTTTCCGAAAGTGTGGCCCGCCATGGAGTACCTGAATGTCAATACAGTCGAGATTCCGGTCTACTGGGAGCAGTTCGAGCCGCGGCACGGGCAGTACGACTACACGACAATCGACACGCTTCTGACTGAGGCGCGCCGGCATCACGTTCGCCTGGTGCTGCTCTGGTTCGGAACCTGGAAAAACGGCAGCCAGCACTACATGCCCGAATGGATGAAGCTGGCCCCCGACCGCTATCCGCACATGGTCGATAAGGACGGAAACGCGGTGGACTCGCCTTCACCTTACGCTGCCGCGTCGCTGGAGGCGGACGAGAGTGCGTTCACCGCTTTCATGCGGCACTTGAAAGCAGCCGACCCGCAGCGCACCGTAATCATGGTTCAGGTGGAAAACGAAGCCGGCACCTGGGGCAGCCTCCGCGATTACTCCCCGGCCGCCGAGAAACTATTCGCGGCGCCGGTGCCGTCCGAGGTCCTCAACGCCATGCAGGTGAAGGCCGCCTCGCCATCCCCGAACTGGCAGGAAGCCTTTGGCCCCGAAGCCGAAGTGTGCTTCCACGCCTGGTCGGTAGCGAGATATGTGGGGCAAGTGGCCGCCGCGGGGAAGGCCGTTTACCCGCTGCCGCTCTATGCCAACGCGGCTTTGCGTGACCCGCTGAAGCCGGGCGCTCCCGGCAGCTACGAGAGCGGCGGCCCCACGGACAATGTGCTCGCCATCTGGAAAGTCGCGGCGCCGGCGCTGGATATTCTGGCGCCTGACATTTACATCAACGACCCCGCAGCGTATTTGAAGGTCCTCGAACTCTATCATCGCGACGACAATCCCCTCTTCGTGCCCGAGACCGGCGGCGCCGGCAATCCCCGTTTCTTCTTCTCGGCGCTCGGCCTTCAGGCCATCGGATTCTCGCCCTTCGGGATGGATTACACCCATGAGCACGGCGACGCTGCCGGCGGTTCCAAACAACGAGAGAAATTCCTGACTCCCTGGGCCATGAATTACCGGTTGATCGGCCCCATGCAGCGGGAGATCGCCCGCCTCAATTTCGAAGGTAAGCTCCAGGCCGTGGCTGAGGAAAAGGGCAAGGTCACCCAGACCCTGCCGTTCGGACCTTGGGAAGCGGTGGTGTCGTATGGAGCGCGTTGGAACAACAGCTCCCAGGGGAATCCGGAGCCGACGGGGCGCGTTCTGGTTGCCCAGCTCAAAGACAACCAGTTTATGGTGGCGGGGTTCTTTTGCCGCGTCGACTTCCGGCCGGCCGGCACCGAGCAGCAACGGAAATCCCAGCATATCGTAGAGGGAACCGGACAGGCTCCCTCGGCCCTGATTGACGGTAAATGGCAGCACAGGCAGTTCCTACGTGTCGAAGAGGGAACCTACGAGAACGGCGTCTTCAAGTTCCTTCGCATCTGGAATGGCGACGAGACGGACTGGGGCCTCAACTTTGGCGCGGAGCCTGTGGTGTTGCGCGTCTCGCTTGCCACCTATTAGAGATCGAGGGTGGCACAGGCACTCTTGCCTGTGTCCAAGGCTGATGCCTCCCAGCAGAGCACACAGGCAAGAGTGCCTGTGCCACCGCCAGCGGTGCAGAGCGGGGCTCAGGGAGAAAGGGAAACATGAGAGTCACGAAACCCCATTTCGGAGCGATCGCACTGGCAGCCGTGGGCATCGCGTTAGCCTGTGGCGGCCCCACCGCCTATGCCCAGACCGCGGAACACTACCAGAACTTCAACAGCGCAATCTATGTCCCCGTAAACGACATGCAGCGCATGGCGGCCGATCCGAAATTCATGCAGGACAGCTTCGACGTCGTGCACGCGTCGATCAAGTTCAATAAGGTCTGGCTGGAACCCTACCGTGCGGGCCAGGAGGTCAGCGAGGGCGATGTGCGCAAGGTCAAGCAGTTCTTCGAGAGTAAGGGCATCCGAACGTCCGGCGGCATCATGGCGGTCCAGGGGGCGCCGGGCGACTGGATTCGGTCCTTCTGCTGGTCCAATCCGGCGCACCGCGAGCACTTCCGGAAGGTGGTAGCCTTTTCCGCCGCCATCTTCGACGAACTCATCTTCGACGACCTATTCATGTATAACTGCCGCTGCGACCTATGTCAGCGGGCCAGGGGGAACAGGAGTTGGACCGAGTTCCGCTTGGCAGTCATGAAGGAGGTCGGCGAGAACCTGGTGGTGAAGAACGCCAAAAGCGTCAACCCCAGGATCAATCTCATCTTCAAACCGCCAAACTGGTACGAGCAATACCAGTTTTCCGGCTACAACCTGGAGGCACAGCCGAAGGTCTTCGACATGATCTACGCCGGCACTGAGACCAGGGACACGGAGAACACGGTGCAGCATCTCCAGCCCTATCAGAGCTACGGGCTGATGCGGTACTTCGAGCACATCAAGCCGGGCAAGTTCGGCGGCGGCTGGGTCGACCCCGGGCAGCGCCAGACGCTCAACCGCTTTGCGGAGCAGCTTGAAGACACGCTCTTTGCCAAACCGAAAGAGATCACCATCTGGTCCTGGGGAGAGCTGCTTGAATCCCTCCCGCAGCCCGACGGATCTGCCAAAGTCACGAGCATCCTTGCGGCCGTGGCCGGCGATGCCTACGAAAAGCTGGATTCGTTCCTCGGCAAACTGGGCAATCCGTACGGCGTAGCCAGTTACAAACCCTATCATTCTTCCGGCGAGATGTACCTTCACAACTACATGGGGATGATCGGTATCCCCATGGATCTCTACCCGGAGTTTCCAGAGGACCGCGACACCATCTTGCTCACTGAACATGCAAAGTACGACCCTCAGATCGTGGACAGAATCTGGAAGCATCTGAACGCCAACAAGACCATCGTGATCACCACCGGACTGCTCAAGGCGCTGGAAGGCAAGGGCATCGAAAAGCTTATGGAGGTGGAGTACACCGGCCGCAACGTGATCGCGAACAAGTTCACATTTCGGTGGGACTATGATGAGGAGCCGGCCAACTACTACTACTCCCAGAGCGACATCGTCCTTCCCCAGCTTGCCTACGGGCTGGTGGATAGCGAAGAGATCATTCAGGCGATCTACAAAGACGACAGCCGCTACCCGGTTTTGCTGCGCGCGAGGGGCCTGGACAAGGGCAGGCTTTACATCCTGACGATACCGGAGAACCAAAGCGATCTCTATCAGCTTCCGCCGGAGGTCCTTTCCCAAATCCGCCGCCACCTGATGCGGGAGATCCCGCTATACCTGGACAGCCCCAGCAAGATCTGCCTGTTCACGTATGACAACAACACGTTCGTCACTCGGTCCTATCAGCCCGACCCGGTGCGCTACAAGATTGTCGTCAGGCAGGCATACGCCAAACTGTTCGACCTGCGGAGCGGCGCCCAGATACGCGGCTATGTGGACGGCAACACGACCGTCTTCGAAGTCCTGCAAATGCCGCGCACTTACACGGCGTATCGCTTCGAGTAGTGGCGGGGCCTGCTCTAGACTTTGTAATCCCACTCCTTGCGGTAAGGCGTATCCACCAGGGTGTCGGCCGCGTCGTCGTTGGTGAACTTCATGGCCTTGACGTCCCAGGCGAGGACCTTCGCCTCTCGCCGCATGCGAGCCGCGCCGGACCCGCCGCCTCCCATCCCGTCGGGCGGGGGCGCCACGGGCGTGCTGTACCGTCGCAGGGCCAGCGTCCCAAGCAGGGCGAATTCCGTGAGCCCGCAGGCGAATTCGACGGGCGTGATCGACTTCTTGCCGGCCTTGCACATGCGGACCCACTCCGTGTAGTGGTCCGGCTTCTCGCAGCGCGCCAAGGTCGGCGGAGGCTGCTGGAAGTCCTTGAAGGTTGCCTCGGGCAGGAGCCAGCCGCCGGGGAGCCCCCGAACCTTCTGGCCCAGCCGCGGCCGCGCGCCGAAGGGTAGCCAGGGGTTCCCGCCGTAGAAGGCCGAAATCTGCACGCCCTTTTCGCCGACGAACATGCATCCGTTGCCAGGCATGGGGACATCCGCAGGCATGCTTTCCGGTCGGGGCGGCGTAAGGCCGCCATCATAGAAATACACCATCATGGGCGGACGGTTGCCGCGGGCGGGGATGTGCCATTGCACCGTGTTGGCGATGCTCATGCACTCGCGGTTGTCAACACGCCCTTCCAGGGAGAAGGCTTGGCAACCAACACCGACCACCCAGTCCGGCTGCCCCATCTCGAGCTCGTCATGGTACATCTGGAGCGTGTGGCAACCGAAGTCGCCCACCGTGCCCGTGCCGAAGTCCCACCATGGCCGCCAGTTTCCGTAATGGTAGGTTTTGTGGTACGGACGATAAGGTGAGGGGCCGCACCACTCGTCCCAATTCATGCCTTCGGGCGGGGTCTGAGCCTCGGGCCTTGCCAGCCCGCTGGCGCAAAAGGTCCCGGTCCAGAAGTGCACTTCGTGGATCGGGCCGATTGCCCCGGTGAGCAACAGTTCCGTCGTAGCCCGGGCATAGCTGGTGCGCGAATCCTGGATGCTCGCCTTGGTCGTGCGCTTCGAGGCAAGGCACGCCTCCTTCACCCGGCGGGCTTCGGCGATGGTGTGGGTGATCGGCTTGGCGCAGTAGATGTGCTTATCCATCTTGAGGCCGGCCAGCACCAGGTGGGAATGCCAGTGATCCGGCGTGGCGACAATGAGCGCGTCGAAGTTCTTCTGCTCCTTGTCGAACATTTCCCGGAAATCCTTGTAGAGCCGGGCGGATGGATACTGCTTGAATACCGGCGCGGAGAACTCGTAATCGAGATCGCACAGGGCCACGATCTCTTCGTCCTTGCAGCCGTTCAGGTAGTTTTTCCCCATGCCGCCGACGCCGACGCAGGCGATCGCGAGCTTGTCGCTGGGCGCCTGATAACCAGCGCCTCCCAGGACATGACGTGGGACCACCAGAGGCGCAAGGCAGACGGCGAGCGCGCTGCGCCGGGACAGCACCCTTTTGCCTGAATCATTGGAATCCATCTCAGCGGTCTCCTTTCTCGACTCGGTTCAATATCTCATCAGTTTGACCCGCATCAGGGCGCCCTGCGCGGGCAGCTTTACCGTGGCACCTGTGTAGTCACCACCTCCTGCAACAGGGTGCGCTTCCGGCAGTCGGCTCCCTTGAGGCGCGGTTACCGGTTCGGCGGCGCCGGCGGCGGCCCTCCCCGCCCGCCACGTCCGGACATCGGTGCCTGGTAGGTCGGCTGAAGGTCGGGAGCCGAGGGGGTAGACAACGGTTCGAGCGGGCGGACGTAAATGTTGCGAAACGCCACCGCTCCGTGATCGCCCTGAAGCATGAGCGGATTCATAGGGGCTTCCGGAATCTTCATCGCAGCGACCGTCGGGCCCAGTCGTTCCACGTTCTCGTGAATTATCTGGCCGTTGTGTAGAACGCGGATGAACTTGGCGTTGCTGATTTTCTTGCCCGAGGCGTCGAACCGCGGGGCCTGAAACCAGAAGTGGAACGATTGCCACTGCCCTGGGGGCCGATCCGCGCGCGCCTTGGGCCCGATGCCACCGTCCACGCCGTTGATGGGACCGCCCCCGTAGTGGTACATGGCGCCGCATTGATCCGTCAGCAGCCGGGGCACGAACCCCCAGCTATCCCAGATTTGGGTTTCGTAGAGCCCGTGTAGATAGACTCCGGAGTTGGAGTGAGCCGCGACCATAAACTCAACGTACATCTCGGCGTCACCGAACTTCTCGGTGGTGTAGAGATTCGAGGCGTTGCCCTGCGGGTCAACATCGGTGTTCACGATGCGGTCGCCCGCAGCGGGCAGGCCCATCAACATTGCCGGATTGGCGGTACCACCCCACACTACGCCACTGGTCGCCATCCACTTTCCCTTCTTGTTGGGGTCGACCAGCTCCCACCCCTCGAGGTTCTTGCCGTTCAGCAAGGGCTTCCATCCGCTCTGGGTCAGAAACGGCGGATCGCCGTGGTCGCTCCCGTCGTTCAGGGGAGGGAGGTCCGCCGCTGCCAACAGGAAAACAAATGCCAAACCCAAAACAATGGTCAGGAAAATGCCAAGCGAAAAGCGTTTCACGTGTTTGCTCCTTTGTGCCGTCTCACAACGCAAGAGAATTCGACTCTTATCTCAGGATGAAGGGCATCTGCCCTCCGCCTACTGCCTACTGCGTACTGCCTATTGCCTACCAGAACTCAGTAGCCACGACGTGGGGCGTGCCGGCCAAGCCCTCCGTGATATTCGTTTCAAGGACGATCTCCATGTTTCCCTTGTTCCAGTTCTTGGGGGCTCCCCGGAGGCCTTCCGTCAGGTAGTCTTCGCGGGAAAGGAACTCACCGGCGGAGAATGTCCCCGCTCCGCCGACGCCGGCGGCAATGATGAGGAGCTGGCCGGTGTTCGAGTCAAAGAGCCGGGCGATCACTGCATCATCTGTGGCCCAACTGCCGTGGGAATCCAATTGAGGGCGCCAAGTTCTTGCCGGGGGCTTCCGTTCTTGGATCTTCCCAATTTGGCCCTCGTCCGCAAAGACGAACGGCAGATGGGAGGTCATTTCGAGCGTCCACCGATTATTAAAGCCGCCAATCAGGACCGCCGGGGAATTGCGGAGTTCTTCAAAGTTCAACTCGGTTGCGTTCCTCACCTGGAGGGTCTTGTTCATGCGAACAAACAGGGCGGAGAGCTTCGCCGCCACATCAGAGTCATCGCTGGACACGAAGGCGTTGGTGGAGGGAAGCATGTCCTTCCAATTCAGCGTGGCGTTCGGGTCGAGTGGGAGAAGGTGAGTGAGCCGGTCACCTTGCGTCTGAAACTCGCCCGGGTGCTCCCGCGAGTATCTCTGGTAAAGATTGAGCGACGGCCGATAGACAACCATCGTGGGAAGGCAGATCATCACGGGTTGGGAGGTCTTGAACAGCGGCGCCCAAAATTCGTCGACCGCGGAGGCGGGCTGCATTCGCTTGTGGCTACCCAAAACCAGCGCGACCAAGGCAGTCAGGGCCGAAGCTGCCAAGGCAACCACCACGAGATGGAGCCAATGGTTGGTTCGAACGCTTCTAGTTTCTTCTTTGGGAGGCTTTTCTTTTGGCGGCTGCTCCTCCTGTGGCTTCCAATGGAACCGGGGAATGTAGGAGCCGACCGGAATCTCGATGCGCACTTCCGGCGTCGGATTCTCTTCCGCATAGTACTGATTCAGCCTTCTGCGCACCTCGCTCGCACGAACACGGACGACCGGGTCCTCGCCGGTGGTGTACTCGGGCGATCGCTGGAAAAGCTCAACCCCAATGGTTCGTTCCTTGAGGTATTCCAGATGGCCGTGCAGAGTGTACTCAACCACGTAGGACAGGAATTCCTGGCAGCGCTTGCTGCCCTGGAATGCCCGGCCGGCCAGAATAGACTGTAATTCGTGGAGGACTAAGGCCTTCTGGTGCTCGTCACCATGGAAAAGGGCGTCCTGCGGTGTCGCTCTATGGGTTTCGGCCTTCGCCCCCATGGCAGTCTCCCTTATTGCTGACCCCAAGCATACCACAAGTGGCCCCATGGCAAGAAAGAGAGTTCCGAAGCCTTATCCTACTTGGTAACGTGCTCGCTGACCGCTTCTTTATTCCGCGTCTAATCCTTTTCGTATGAGGCAAGTACGTGAAGCGCGCGGCCGGTAACCCTTTTTCTTATCTGTTACGAACTGTAAAGCACCTTGAAAGTAAACTGCGCGGGAATAAACTGCACGGCGTACGTTGCCAGGAGAGTCGAACCTGCTCAGGAAGAGGGAGATAGGCAAGCCACTCCTGAGGCAACACATTTTCCCACGCAGTCAAGAGGGGGTTATGCGTCTCGCACGCAACGCCCAGAGTCATGCGCGGGACTGCAAGTCCTTTGCGTCGTTCTCGGGTCGGGTCGCAAATTACGCGAGGAGGTTGTTAGCAATGATCCGTTCAAGACCACTTCGACATGGCTTTCTTTTAATGGTGGCGGCGCTTGCTTTCTTGCTGCCACCTCTGATTTATGCACAGATTGATGAAGGTGTAGTCCTCGGCACGGTGAGGGATTCCAGCGGTGCGGTGGTTCCCGGCGCCAAGGCTACCTTGACCAACGAGGGTACAGGGATTCAGGCCACCACCACAACCGGCACAAGTGGTGGATACGTTTTTGCGCACGTCAAGGTCGGCGTGTACACCGTGACCATAGAATTTCAAGGGTTCGAGACTGTGAGCCACCCCAAGGTCGACGTTCACATCGATCAACAGGTTGTGGTGGACTTCAGCTTGGTCCCTGGCCGGCTCACCCAGAAAGTGGAGGTGACGGCGGAAGTGCCTGCGCTCCAGACCCAAAATGCTTCTGTGGGGCAGGTGGTGGGAAGTACGTCGATCAACGACTTGCCGCTGAACGGCAGAAACTACGTCTATCTGGCTACGCTCGCTGCTGGTTCCACTGATGTCTACTACTCCAATCGCGGCGGCATCTTCGAGGCGAGCGGTGCGCCTATTGAGCAAAATTCATTTACCCTCAATGGACTTGACAACAACAACGAGGGCTACAACTTCCCCTGGCAATGGTCGGTGCGCCCTCCGGTGGATGCACTGGAAGAATTCAAGATGCAGACCAACAACTACAGCGCGGAGTTCGGCCGCTCGGCGGGTGCCGTGGTGAATGCTACGACGAAATCCGGCACCAATCAATTCCATGGAGACGTCTGGGAGTTCGTCCGCAACGACAAGTTTGATTCTGCGAACTTCTTCGAAAACTCTCCCTCGCACGTTACCAAAGGCGAGTACCGCCAAAACCAGTTTGGGGGTACGCTCGGCGGGCCGATCTCCATCCCTCACGTGTACAATGGTAAGAACAGGACCTTCTTCTTCGTCGACTATGAGGGCACGCGGATCCGGCAAGCCTCGCCTTATCTCGACAGTGTCCCCACTGCAGCCGAAGCGGCAAGCGGCTTTACGAACCTGCTGGACCGGATTACCGGCCAGAGTGGAACGCGCACTGACACCTTGGGGCGCACATTCCCACTTGGCACGGTCTTCGACCCGGCGACGAGTCGGGTCCTCGCGAACGGAACGACGGACCCTGTTTCGCACCTCCCATGCACCAACGCCAACGGATGCATGGTTCGCGACCCCTTCTATCAGGGGAGTCTGGTGGGAATGACGAATTTCACCACCTCGACGGCCATCCCCCTGCTGAACCAGATACCTGCCGGCCGGCTCGACCAGAACATGATCAAGTTGCTGGGCATACTCCCGCCCCCGAGCATTCCGGGCATTTTCAACAATTTCACCTACGATCCCGCCACCCGGGATACGGTGGACCAATTTGACGTTCGAATCGACCACTCGATCAGCTCGAGAGATCAGCTTTTCGGGACCTTCGACTGGCAGAAGGAGCCCAAGTTCATTCCCGTTCAGTATCCGGGAGAAGCCGGCGGCCAGGTATGGGGCGCCGGCAATCAGCAGCTGAGCTATCAGGGAGGCGAGCTCGGTGAGATTCACACCCTTTCGCCCACCACCGTCAATGAGTTTCGCGTTGGCTTCAATCGAAATCCCAGTGACCTGACCCTACCCCAACCGCCAGGACTTCCTGCGCAATTCGGAATCCAAGGGATTTCCCAGGCGATGGGCAACGTCGGCCTTCCCGCCATCAACATTGCGGGACTGACCGGCATGGGAACGGAAGGCTGGATGCCTTCCAACTTCAATACCGGCGTAACCGAATTGAACGACAACCTCTCGAAAGTCTACAACAAGCACACCTTTAAGGGAGGCATCGATTTCATTCACATCAAGGCCTATCTGCTTCAGCCTGCCTGGTCACATGGCGGCTTCGGTTTCGACGGTACCTACGACGAGGTTCCCAACAACGGCGGTGGCAGCGCGGGATTGGCGCAACTGCTCTTGACCCCTACTGCGACCACGGTTCCCGGCGGAATCAACAATGTGGGCGGGGCCGACTCAGTGTTCGCGTCCAACATCGCCGGCACCGACGACACGCGCAACTATTACGGCCTGTACTTCCAGGACGACTGGAAAATCACTTCCAAGCTGACCATCAACCTGGGACTGCGCTGGGACCGTTACGATCCGTACCAGGAGGATTTCGGCGCCCAGGCCAACTTCATTCCCGGCCCTCCGGGCAGCGCGTCTTACCTCATTCCGAACAGCCGCTGCAAGGAGCCCATGTCGACGTCCTTCGCGGCATTAACTGCGCTCGACGGAATCACAGTCTCGTGCTCGGGCAATCCAACCTTGTCCCTGGTACAGAACACGAACTTCGCGCCACGCATTGGATTTGCCTATCGGGTAACGTCGAAGCTCGTCGCCCGCGGCGGGTATGGGATCTTTTACGGGGCTCTCTCCAACATTGGTTATGGTCCGAATATGGGCAATAACTACCCGTTCCAGTTTAGTTTTTCCTTCTTCTCCCCCGATGCTGTACACCCCATCACGTACGCGGCCAACGGGCAGGTTGCGACTCTGGAGGAGGGGTTCCTGGGCATTCCTCTGACTCCGACCGCGGTCAACGCCAGCGGACTGTCACTGGTAGGACGCCAATACAACTACCAGACGCCTTACGACGAAGGTGCTAACTTTACTTTGCAGTATCAGTTGTCGCCCAACCAGACGGCCCAGTTGGCCTATGTTGGAACCTTCGGACACCACCTGGATGTTGGGCCGACCACCAACGCCACCAGCGAGATTCTTCCGAATGGGAGCAATCCCCAGAATTATGTGCCCTTCCCGGACTTCTCACGCGGGAGCACTTATGAGGCGACCGACGGGAGTTCCTACTACCACTCGCTCCAATTCAACTACGAGCGTAAGTTCGCTGGAGGGTTCTCGCTCCTGGGTAATTACACCTTATCGAAGTGCAGAAGCGACTTCAACGGTGGACTGCTAGGGGTTAACGTGGGTAGCGCCGGCTACCGTGCGCCGTATCTGCCCGGGTTCGGCATCCAAGCCGACTATGGCTTGTGCGATTACGACATGACCAACGTGGTCCATTTGAGCGGCATTTATCAGTTGCCGTTCGGGAATGGCAAGCAATTCGCGAGCGGCGCGCATGGCGTCGCCAATGCGGTTATCGGCGGATGGTCTGCGAACTGGATCCTTACCCTCCGCGACGGGATGCCCTTCAACATCGGGTGTCCGCAAGGAACCACAGCCAACTTCGGCTGCAACGCTTTGATTGTTCCCGGCCAGAACATGTACGCCGGCCCGCACGACGTAAACCAGTGGATGAACCCGGCGGCCTTTGCCCAGCCGGAGTTAGCGACGACAATCGGGCAGAGCAACTACGCGCCTTTGGGAGGGGCGCCCTACCAGGTCCGAGGTCCAGGTTTCCACCGCCTCGACTTCTCGTTGTCCAAGCAGTTTCGAACCTCCGACACGACGCGCTTGGAGTTCCGTGCCGAGGCATTCAATCTCACCAACACACCGCAGTTTCAGGCGCCTGGTTACACGGACTTCACGAACCACACAACCTTCGGCCAGATCACCTCACTGATCGATGGTGCGAACGATCCGCGTCAGATTCAGTTTGCACTGAAGTTCTATTTCTAGTGCTGCAAATGAGGAGCGACCGCGCTCCAACTCACCACGGGTCGGGAGGCCTGAAGCACGGGCCTCCCGGCCCCATGTCTCTCCTCCTTGTAGGGGCGGCCCTTGTGGCCGCCCTTCCGCCAGCCGGCGGGGTGCCCCAGGGTGGCCACAAGGGCCGCCCCTACAACGCGATCCTGCCACCCACTGATCGCCTCGTACGGCGCGCACGCGGGCTATGTACGGGTCGGTGCAAAAGCTGTATCATCGAAAGGCAATCGAGGAAACCGTGTGCTTCCAGGCCGAATGATTCCAAGGAGCATCGGGTGGCATGCCGTTGCACGGCAGGCGGGACCTGCGGGCGTGCTGCTCGCCTCCTTGCTGTGTACCGCGGTGTCGGTGGCGCAGCAGCCGTCTGCCACGGGGGACCCGGCGCAACGTGAATTCGCGGTAGCTCAGCGCTTGATGCAGGAAGGAGATTTGACCCAGGCCCGCGAGACTGTCCTCAAAGGGTTGCGACTCTCACCCCGAAGCGCCGGGGGGCTAAACCTTCTGGGCATCATTTACACTCAGGAAAAGGACTTCGCACGGGCGAAGCTGGCCTTCGAGGAGGCCCTCGAAATCGATCCTCGTTCGGCGGCCACACATAACAACCTGGGAAACACCTACCTCGCCCAGGGCCTTCCCGAGCCGGCCAGAAAGGAGTTCCTGGCGGCGGTTCGCCTCGACCCCCACAGTCGCGACGCCAACTACAACCTCGGCCTGCTCGCCTTGAGCCAGCGGCAGCCCGAAGAAGCCATCAAGTACTTTGGACGCGTCCGCCCTGCTGACCCGAGCACCTCCATGAATCTGTTGCGCGCCGAGTTGCTGGCGGGGCGCGCGGATGAGGCTTCGCGCCTCGCCAACCGGGTCTCCGAGGAAAGCAAGAGCGACGTCAGGGTGCATTTTTCTTTGGGCGTGTTGCTGGCCGACGCGAAGCTCTATCCGCAAGCCGTCCACGAGCTCGAGCTCGCCGATGCCCTGAAGCCTTCGACCTTCGATATTCTTTGGAGCCTCGGGCAGGCCTACTACCAGAATAAGAACAGTGCGAAGGCGGAAACGACTCTCCTGCGCGCTCTCAGCCTCGAGCCGGACTCCGCGCCCGCCTTGTATTCTTTGGGAAGAGTCTATTACGGCGAGAGAAAAGACCTCGAGGCGCTCCGGACGCTAGTGAAGGCCCACAAGCTCTCTCCGCAGAACACCGACGTGATCTTCCTGCTGGCGCGCCTGAGCATGGCGCAGAACTATTTTGAAGACGCCATCCCCTTGCTCCAGGACGGAATCAAGATTGACCCCAAGCGCCCCGATCTCCACGCCGCCCTGGGTGATTGCTACTTTACCGTGGGAAAAACCGACCAAGCCATCCAGGAATTCCAGACCCTGATTGAACTGGCCCCCAACGCCGCATCGTACGCCTTCATGGGGCTCGCTTACAGGCATCTGGCACGGTACGACGAGGCGCGCAAGTACTTGTTGAAAGGACTGCAACTTGATCCCCGCAATCCCGCGTGTCTGTTTAATCTCGGCTACATTGAGGCGCGGCAAGGCGACCTCGCGCCGGCCCAGGCGCACATGGAACTGGCCCTCAAGGCCAATCCCGACTACGACGATGCCCTGATCGAGCTCGCGACCATCAGGATGAAGCAGAAGGAGTACGAGGAGGCCCTGCCATTGCTTCGTCGCTCGGCCCAAATCACGAAAAACCGCTCCGAGGTGTATTACAAGCTGGCGACCACCGAGCGCGCCCTGCATCAGACTGAGGCCGCGGCGCGCGACTTCAAGATCTTTGAGACGATGGCCAAGAACACGTCCCGAGGGCCCTATCCCTTCCAGCGTCTCTTTGACTACCTGGACCAGCAGACCGGCCTGGCGCCCCGGGAGCGCGCCATGCTGGACCTCGCCCAGCTCCAGACGGAAGTGGCGAAGCGTCCGGATGAACCCCGTGATCTCTATCTACTGGCCGAGGCCTACCTGAAGCTGGGTCAGACCGAGAACGCCAGGAAAGTTATCGAGCATCTGGACGAGGTCAGCGGCGGCGACTTTCGCACGGCGCTGGGGGTCGGGGTGCTGTTTGCCAGATACCAGGCGCCGGCGGATGCGATCCGCCACTTCCAGATGGCCTTGGCGGCCGACCCGTCGTCAGACGACGCCAAGTATGATCTGGCCAATGCCTATTTCGAAGAACAGAACTATGCTGAGACACTCGCGGTGCTCGACCAATTCTCAGCGGAAGGACGCGAGGATGCGAGCTACTTGGCGCTTCTGGCGGATACCGACACACGCCTGGGGCGCCTGCCGGAAGCCCAGTCGGCCTACCGGAAGGTTATCGCAAAGAGTCCCGACAATGAGCTTCCCTATCTGTCTTTGGCCTTGTCGCAGTTGAGGGGAGGAGATACTCGAGGTGCGGAGCAGACGCTCGGGCTCGGCCGCTCCAGGATTCCTGATTCAGGCAAGGTCGTCTGGGGCATGGGCGTTTTGGCGGTGATGAGGGGTAACAGCAAGGAGGCCGAAGAGTACCTTGTCCATGCGCTGGAACTCCTTCCGGAATGGCCCGGCGCCTACTCGGCCCTCGCGGTCTTCTATTTCGACACCGGACAGTTGACCAAGGCCCGCGAGGTCTTCCAGCGGTATCAGGCAGTCTTTCCGCAAGGGCCATTTGATAGCCGCAGGATCGAGGCAGAGATGGCCGAAGCGGGCAGCAACCCCCAGTCCCCTCGCGACCTCTCGCCCGAGATGCAGTCCCAGTTCCTCACCCTGGCCTTTGCTCTGAACGACCAGGCTTGGCAATAAAGATCAGCGCCCGGACGGCGGGGTGGGGTTGAGGTGCAGATGAGAAAACGACATTGGGCGCCGTTGCGCTCGATGGTCATTGCATGGGTGACCGTGTGCGTGTTCCCAGTATCCCTGGCGAGCGCGCAGAACTCTGCCGGCAGAAGTGAGGACGAGCAAGGGCTGCAATCGGCGGAGTCGCTCTTTGAACACGGGCAATACAAAGAAGCCCAGAGTTCTCTGGAACAAATCTTGAAGCGCTACCCGGATAGCTTCGGCGGCAACGAGTTGATGGGCTTAGTGCTTTCCGCGCAAGATCGCCACCAAGACGCCTATCGGTTCCTCAGCAAGGCCGTGCAGGTTCAGCCGCAGTCGGCTGAAGCTCATGCCAACCTGGCAACCAACCTCTCCCACCTGAACAAACCACAGCTCGCCGAGCAGGAATTCAAGCGGGCAGTGCTCCTCAAGCCACACGACTCCGACATGAACCACAACCTCGGGGAGTTCTATCTGCACAGGGGAGAGATTGCCAAGGCTATTCCGTATCTCGCCAGAGCCGAGGAGTCAACCCCCGGCTCCTATGAGAACGGGTACGATTTGGCCCTGGCTGAGATTCAGACCGGCAAGCTGAGCGAGGCGGAATCTCTGCTCAACTCTCTCCTGCGTACTCGGGATATCGCGGATCTGCACGCGCTGCTGGCGGAAGTCAATGAGGCTCGGCACGATTACGTTGCCGCCGGCCAGGAGTACCAGCGCGCCGCTCAAATGGACCCGAGCGAGAGCAACATCTTCAACTGGGGGGCGGAGCTTTTGCGGCACCACACGCTCGACCCCGCCATGCCGGTGCTCAGCCAGGGGGTTGAACGATACCCGAACTCGGCGAGACTCCGAATCGCCTTGGGCATCGCCTACTACATGCGGGCCTCCTACGACCAGGCGGTTGAGGCCTTCTGTCGCGCGGCGGACCTCGATCCTCGCGATACCAGGCCTTATTACTTTCTGGCGAGGATCTACGACGTGTCACCCTCCAAGGCCGCCGAGGTGACGGCACGTCTGGAGCGGCTGGTTCAAATCCAGCCTGACAACGCTCAGGCGCGCTACGCCTATGCCATGAGCCTGTGGAAGTCGTCACGCACCGAAAAAGGACCGGCAGAGTCATCGAAGGTGGAAGCCTTGCTGAAAAGCGCGGTCAGCCTTGACCCCAGGTTCGCAGAAGCTCATCTCCAGCTCGGAATTCTTTATGCCCAGGAAGGCAGAGCTTCGGACGCTCTGGCACAGTACGAAACCGCCGTCAAGCTGGACCCGAGTCTCGCGGATGCTCACTACCGGCTGGGCCAGGCGCTGGTGAGGAGGGGTGACAAATCGCGCGGCGAGCGCGAATTGAACATCTCGAGCCAATTACACACCCGGCAGATGGCGGAAAGCGAAGCGAAGAACAGCCAGGTCCTTCGCTTCCTGTACACGGAACCAAAGAAGTAGGGGCGGCCCTTGTGGCCGCCCCCTGCGGCAACCATCCCGCGCCTGCGGGACTGCCTTTACGACGCGCTACCACAACGCGATTCTTTCACACCTTCAGAGGGCGGCCACAAGGGCCGCCCCTACAACGCGATTCTTTCACACGATATTAGGCTGCGGCGTTCTGCCGAAAGCGCTGCGGAGAAACGCCCACGGCGCCGCGAAACACACGGTTGAAGGTCTTGATTGTTCCAAAGCCCGCTGCCGCTGCCACGCGGTACGAGGGCAAGTCGGTCTCGAGAAGTAGCCGCTTGGCCCGCTCCAACCGGCATTGCGTGATCTCCGAACCGATCGACCGACCGAGGACCTCCGAGAACCGCCTCTCGAGCGTTCGCCGGGACAGATGTACTTGGTCGATAACATGAGCCACGCCGATCGGCTGCCCGGCGTGGTTCCTGATGAATTGCAGAGCGGCGGCCACGCTAGGGTCATCAGGCGCAACCACCTCGCTCGACTGCCGGGTCACGACATAGACCGGCTCGACCTGCACAACATGTTCCCCCGCGAAGTGGCCGGACATCAGGCTGTCGAGGAGTCGGGCGGCTTCGTACCCGGCCTTTTCCACATCCAGTGCCACGCTGGAGAGCGGAGGAGTAGACAGCTCGCACATCAGCTCGTCATTGTCCACGCCCACCACGGCCACGTCATCGGGCACGCGCAGTCCGGCGGCCGCACAAGCCTGGAGTACCTCGCGTCCACAAATATCGTTGCAGGCCATCAGGCCCACCGGCTTGGGTAGTGATTTGAGCCAGTCCAGAAGAATCCGTTGCTCATGCTCCCAATCCTCGATCCAGTTGGGCAAATGCATCCAGTTCCCTAACTCGATGCGGTGCGTGTGGCACTCGAATCCGTGATCCTTCAAGCATCGGGAGAAAACTTCTTCCCGGCACGAGGACCACGCGCAGCCGTGAAATCCGCAGAACGCGAAATGACGCAGGCTTCGCTCGACCAAGTGGGCCGCCGCCATCTGCGCGATGCCCGAGGAATTCGTGCGGATTTCGCCGAACTTGTCTCCAGGTCTGGGCGGGCGGAACTCGTCCAGGGAAGAGGCCACGAAGGGTAGCCCCGTGGCGCGGATTTGCTTCGCCATTTCCAGCGAGCGCATGCGCGCGATGATGCCCGTTCCGCCCCAGGATTTCGCCTTGGGCAAAGCCTGCTCGAGATGCCCGGGCGCAACATACAGCGACCACGGCCCCTGCAAACGCGAGTAACGCAAAATGCCGCGAAGAAGTCCTCGCCCATATTCCGTCGAGGTTTCCAGCAGCAGGGCCACTTGGGGCATCCCGCTGATGGCGCGGCTTCTGGTCATGGCTTCTCTCCCGAGCGTGCTCCTGCCAATCCGAAGTGGCGCAAACTAGGGCACGTATTAGATTTATAGCTCAATGCTTACTCGTTTTCAAGCTGAATTCGACAGAATTTGGGCCAGTTGGGCCGTGACGTAAAATGTCTAACATGCTGGACCCGAGTCTCGCGGATGCTCACTACCGGCTGGGCCAGGCGCTGGTGAGGAGGGGTGACAAATCGCGCGGCGAGCGCGAATTGAACATCTCGAGCCGATTACACACCCAGTAGGTGACGGAAAGTGCGCCTTGCCGGTGATCACCATTTTGGACTTGACATCCTATGCTTAATATGATAGCCTAGTAAATGATGCTGGGCTGTTCTGCCATGACCGCAGGGGCCTCAGGGATGCGAACGGGTGAAACAATCTGTCCTGCGGCTCAAGAAAGCCTACCAACCCTGAAAAAGAATTCTTTTTTGCGGAACGAAGCGGGAATGTCCTTGAAAACAAAGGGTCGGGTTTCCTCGGACGGGAACGAGGCGGGAATGTCATTGAAAAAAAGGTACTTAGCCCTATTATGCGGGAATATCATTGAAAACACAGGTACTTAGTAGAGGCGGTACTGCAAGCGCCAGCACGAACCTGTCTGGAGTCGCGGATGAAAGAGCCGCACCGGTCCGCCCACGCAGACGCTTGGTGGAGCAGCGGATTCACTACGGCGGTCGGTGGAATAGCCCTCGCTATGCGCCACGTCCCCGCAGCAGGCGCACCGCGTTGGGGATGGTCTCCTCACGTTCCGCAAGGGGCGAGGCTTCGGGCTCCGCTCCGGCTTCCCCCGCCTTATCTCCTTCACCCGGCGCCAGGAAGAGGTTTGACTCCACGCCGTGCTGCTTGGTGTAGAGCTCGTAATAGCGTCCGCCGGCAGCATAGAGTTGCTGGTGAGTGCCTCGCTCGATAATGCGTCCCCCCTCGACCACCAGGATTTGATCGGCGCGGCGGATGGTGGAGAGGCGGTGCGCAATAACGAAGGTTGTCCTGCCGCGCATCAAGTAAGAAAGCCCTTCCTGGATCATCGCTTCGGATTCGGAGTCCAGGCTCGAGGTGGCCTCATCGAGGATCAGGATTCTGGGGTCAGCCAGGATGGCGCGCGCAATGGAAACGCGTTGCCGTTGGCCGCCGGAGAGCTTCACCCCCCGCTCGCCCACCACCGTCTCGTACTTCTTCTCGAAAGTCTCCGCAAACTCATCGACGCGGGCGATGCGGCAAGCCGCGAGGATTTGTTCCTCGCTGGCCTCGGGGCGCGAAAACGCGACGTTTTCCCGTATGGTCCCATCGAACAGGAAGGTTTCCTGCAAAACCACTCCCAGGTGGTTGCGGTAAGAATCCAGGCGCGCTTTGGCCAGGTCGATTCCATCCACCAGCACCCGGCCGGCGCTCGGCGTGTAGAAGGCTGCGATGAGCCCGATCATGGTTGACTTGCCCGACCCCGATGGCCCCACGAGGGCGGTGACCGTGCCCGGCAGGGACTTAAAGCTGAGGTCGTTCAGGACCGTCTTGCTTGCTTCATAAGCGAAGCTGACGTTCTCAAAGACCACTTCACCTTGAATGCGCTCCAGGCGCAGCGACCGCGCCGGGTCCTCGTCCTCGGGGCGTTCGCGGAGGACCTCGCGCGTGCGCTCGAGGCCTGCGAGCGCCTCCGTAATCTGCGTGCCGATCATAACAATCTGGAAAACGGGGGCCACCAGAAGTCCCAGAAAGATGGTGTAGGTCACGAAGGTGCCGAGGGTCATGTGTCCGGCGACGATTTGACGCGCGCCCAAATACATAATGAGAGCGCTGACTATGCCCAGCAAGGTGGTCGCCGAAAGACTCATGAGGGAAGTGGCGGTGAGGGTTTTCAGGACATTGTCGAGGAGCCGGCGCACGCCCGCCGCAAAGACATTGGCTTCTCGCGCCTCGGCATGGTAGCCCTTCACCACCCGCACGCCGCCCAGCGATTCGGTCAGCCGCCCTGTAACCTCGGCGTTGATCTTGGGGCGAGCGCGGAAGATCGGACGGATCACGGCGAAGGCCTTGCGGAGAAAGATTCCGAACCCGAGCAGAATCAGACAAGCCAGGGCGGTCATGAAAACGCTGATGCGCAGCAGGATGATCGAGGCAAACGTCGCCGTCAGCAATCCGCCCGCAAACTCGACCAGCCCGGTGCCGATAAGGTTTCGCACACCTTCCACATCGCTCATGATGCGCGACACGAGGACGCCGGTCTTGTTGGAGTCATAATAGGCCACCGGCAGCCGCCCAATGTGGGTTTGCACCTGGCATCGCAGGTCGGCAATAAGCCGCTGCGCGGCCTTGGAGAGGAGTTGGGACAGGGCATAAGATGAAACCCCCTGCACCGCCGTGGCGCCGACTACGGCCAGTACCAGTGGAAGCAGGAGTTGCAGGTGACGCTTGCCGATGATGTCATCAATGAGATACTTCGAGGACGCCGGCAAAACTAGCCCGGCCACGCGGTTCACCGCCATCACCACGAAGCCCACGGCCAGCAGGCCTCGGCGCGGCTTGAGCAGAAACCACACGTCCGGCAGGAGTTCCCACCATCGGTCGGGTCTTGCAGGCGTCTTATCGATGGATCTGCTCAATGCACCCCCTGAGGCTTCCCTTCCTTCCCTCTGCACACTCCTACAGGAATTGGAAAGCGCCATTTCCTGTCAAAGCTGCCTGTAGCCCCGGATAAGAGTCAGGAGATTTTTTGCCCTGGGACTACCAGCTTGAGTCGGTCTCGCCCCAGGTCCTGGAAGTGCCGCTCGTTCAGAGTCAAGAGTACATCAACGCCCGCCTGCACGGCACATTCGACGATGACTGCATCGTAGACCTTTCCGCCGGCAACGCCAAATCCCGCCGATTCGCGCAGCAGAGATTCGCAGGCCCTTGCTGAAAGCGAGACCAAGCGCCGATCGCTCATGAAATTCGATTCTAGAAGAAAGAAGGCGTCAGCAGGAGCGATGCGGTAGGGTGGAGGAAGCCGCGTCAATACTGCGTAGGCTTCGACCAGAGCTGGCGCCGCGACAACAAGTTCCTCGCCCCGCGAAAGCCTGCGACTGAACTCAGCGGACGACTGAGGATGGTCCGGATGCCAACCGCAAACCAGAGCGATCATACAGGTCGTATCTGAAAGAAAACTTGCCATGGGAATCAGAACCAATGTCAGATACGTTCCGCCCGCTCCTCGCGCACGGCATTCAGGGTCTTCTCGACAGTTTCCGCCGTAAAGGCTTCGTGGTGGTGCTTCCTGGGAAGAGCAACCACGAATCGCCCCCGGCGCAGGAAACGTAGACGCATGGCCGCGGGCTGGATTTCAATCTGCCCGTCCCGGCAAGCAACGTCGAGAACTGCCCCGGGCTTCAGCCCTGCCTCCTCGCAAATCTTCTTAGGAATGACGAGCCTTCCCGCAGAATCCATGGTAACTCTCATGCCGTAGATTGTACCATTTTTTGAAACTGGGCGGATGTACGGTAGTAGTGTCGTTTGCGCGACACGGGCGCTCCAGCCTGCCGTCATTCCCGCGAAGGCGGGAATCCACTTCGCGAACTTTCGGGAATGCGCTGCCTACGGACTGGATTCCCGCCTTCGCGGGAATGACGGCGGTTTCATAACCCGCCGCTACTGCCGCAATTGTAGAGCCATGAGGGTAAACGAGCCGGCGATAATGATGACTGACAGCACGGCGAGGGTGTTCCAGAGGTTTTCGCTGCCGCGAGTCTCCCCCTCGCCTTCCGGCACCAGGTATCCCAGGAGCGCTCCCGTAACCAGGCCACCGAGGTGAGCTGCGTTATCGACGGGGAAGAAAAGGCCAAAGATGGCAATGTAGATCACCCAGCGCCAAAGTTGCCCGCGGTATTCCTTGCCCAGGTGGCCATGATGGAAGCTAGCCCCGATCAGGACACCGATCAATCCGAGGATCGCGCCCGAAGCACCCACGGACATCCCAAAAGGGCTCCACCAAAGGCTCAAAAGGAAGCCCGCCACCCCCGCAACTAGGTAGAACACCACGAACTTGGGCGTGGAAAAGAGCGACTCGACTTCCGGACCAAGGTCGAAAAGGCACCAGAGGTTCATCCCGATGTGCAGCAACCCGGCGTGCAGGAAGATCGCCGTTACAAGCCTCCACCATTGTCCGACCAGGATGTAAGGACTCTTGGCCCCGAGACGCAGCAGCACGTCACCGCTGATCCCTCCCAGCGCAGACGCCGGGCTGAGCTGACCAGACGCTGAAGTGGCCGTCATGTACCAGGAGATGCCGTAAAAGGCGATGGTTACTGCCGCAACCGCCGAGGTGGCCGTGGAAGGAATGGGGATTACACCCAGAATCTTACCGGGGGCGCCTGGGGTCGACCGCGCGCGCGGGGAGCGTAATTTCTCTCCGCAAAACGGGCACACCGACGCACCGCGTTCAACCAGGGCACGACAGTTCGGGCACATCCGATGCGAAGTATCGTAGTTCTGTTTCGACGTGCCGAATGTGGAAAGGAAGGCTTTCTTCAGCCTTTCCAATTGAAACCAGAGTTTAGGAGGAAGTTCCATTCATGTTGCCTGCTGAACATTAATTATAGCCCAGGGGCGTCCCGGTCCGTCAGGAAATTCGGTGATGACACGGTTGGCGTCCGGCAGTGAGTCCCCGATCAAACAGCATGACCAGCGATAATTCATTTGTCGCCCGCAGTGGTGTTGATTAGAATAGTCACAGACGAGAAGGGAAGGGACAATGAAATTCGAAGAAGCCGGACGTGCAGTAGATCATGAAGTGGCAAAACTGGCAGACTTTCTCGACAAAAAGCTGAAGCCTGCGACCCGCCAAGAAACGGCTGCTCTGCTCCGCAGGGCATCGCAACATCTGGCTGAGTTGGCGGGGAAACTGGAGAAGGAAGAGCCTGGGCCAAGTGGCCAATAGCCTGGCTGGGAAATCGAGCCGAACCGATCTGCGGCGGACGGCACGGGTGGTTGCGGTGGGGAGTGTGCTTTTGGTTTCCACCGGATGCCTGCACCGGCATCATCCCGCTCAGGCCACGCGCGCCACACCCTCACCCGCGCAGGGGCCTTCGGGTATGGCCGCCCCGATTGTCCAGAACGAGGAAGGAATCGCTTCCTGGTACGGCCATCCCTACCACGGGCGTCCAACCGCCAGCGGCGAAGTCTATAACATGTACGACATGACCGCCGCGCACCGGACGTTGCCGTTCGGCACTCGGGTCAATGTTCACGACCTCGAGAACGGGCACGAGGTGACAGTGCGAATTAACGACCGCGGGCCTTTCGTCGAAGGGCGCATTATCGACCTCTCTTATGCGGCAGCTCAGGCCATGCACATGCCAGGCAGTGCACAGGTGTACCTCAAGATTCTTGGACTTGGAGAGGGCGGCATGGCGCCGGGAATCTTCGCGGTCCAGGTGGGAGCCTTTCGTGACCAGAGCAACGCTGAGCGTTTGAAGGAGCGCATCGAATCTCAATTCGGGCCGGTCATCATCCAGGACTTTGACCGCGGCGACGGCCTCTTTTACCGCGTCCGCGTTGGCCGCGAGACCACCGAAGACGCTGCCCGCTCTCTGGCACAAAGCCTGCGGAGGGCGAACCTGGTGACGGAGACATTTGTTGTGAGGTTGGATTAGACGATGGACCAGTGCATTTTCTGCGGAATCATTGAGCGACGCTTACCCGCCCGGATTGTCTTCGAGGATGAGGATATCGTGGCGTTCGAGGATACCCACCCGCAAGCGCCCATCCATACGCTCATTGTCCCCCGCAAGCATTTGGCAACGTTGAATGACGCCACTCCCGACGATGCTCTACTCCTCGGGCGACTCTTTACGGTGGCGGCGCAACTGGCGCGCCAGCGGGGTCTGGAGACTCACGGCTACCGGACCGTGATCAACACGGGCTCCTGGGCGGGCCAATCCGTCTTCCACCTTCACCTCCACCTGCTGGGGGGGCGGGTGTTCCGCTGGCCGCCGGGATAAATAGATCCACCACAGAGCCCACAGAGCCCACAGAGAAAAACACCTTTGCTCTCCTCTGCGAACTCTGTGGCCTCTGTTTGCAGCCCATAAGGCTGCCTGTCTTGCCGGTGCAAGTCCGGCCGCGGGAATTGGCTGATTTACCCGCGTAGTCATATTCGACGCCTTCGTGAGGCGACTCA